>Ga0066601_10000004_pt1 | contig 160108 bp, 157 predicted proteins | sample Medcelwee11metaG_FD_59487 | JGI IMG/M metagenome (GOLD analysis project Ga0066601, IMG submission 59487) | Freshwater pond sediment microbial communities from the University of Edinburgh, under environmental carbon perturbations - Medium... | ecosystem: Environmental > Aquatic > Freshwater >... | reverse complement strand
GCAGAAAATAAACGTTATTAAAGCTGTGCGTGAAATTACTGGTCTTGGCTTGAAAGAAGCTAAGGATCTAGTAGATGGAGCACCTAAGGTTATTAAAGAAAAGGTTAGCAAGGAACAAGCTGAAGAAACCAAGAAAAAATTAGAAGAAGCTGGCGCAACTGTAGTTGTTAAATAGTTTCAACTTTTATTCAAAACCCCCCGTAAGGGGGGTTTTCTTGTATTTGGGATATATTCTTGTTAAACTCTTGGTGGTACTTTAAGTTATTAATGATTCATACTTCACCTTTTTGTTATCAAGGAGATTACTCATGGGAGCCACAACAAAGACCGTAGCATTAGATTTGGCGGCTATTTTGGATTTATTGAAATTTAGTAAAAATACTTTTGGAAATTATCAAGATTGGCGTTGTATAAATGGAGATCAAACTTGGTTTATTTCATTATTAAAAAATGATGGATTGGAAATTTCAGAACCACAGAATATCTCAATTACTGGCTCAACATCAATAAGCGTTAAATCAATTTTAAACAGGGATATTTGTTGGGAAAAAATGATTGTTAGTCCAGAAACAATTCTTAAGGGTGGAAAAATTTATTCAGCTTTTAGATTAAGTCAGGGATTCGATATTTTTAAGGTTAACTATTTTGATAATGAACCATTACTGGTGACTAAAACCGATAAAGGGGATTATCTCTGCTTGATGATGACTAATCAATGGTTTTCAATGATTGATCTACTAAAAAAGGTTTTCAGCATTTTACAAGGAAAAAAAATTTGTCATCCTGCATATGACGAAAATACCGAAGTGATTATTCCAAAAATAGAAATTAGTCTTTTTGTGGATATTTGTTTCATGAAAGGTTTGTTTTATTCTCAAAACGATCTTCGTTGTTTCATTAAAGAGATAAAGCAAGAAATAGTCCTTAGTATCGGTAACAAAGATGTTAGAACAAATTTAAAAACAAGAGTTGATCCTGATTGTCGTTTAAGTGAAGTATTGAAAAAAAGATTGGTTTTAGACCGTCCGGTTATTGGTTTTCTGGTTTCAAAATTAGACATGAAATCTTCTTTACCTTCAATGGTTTTTTATGCCGATTTTGAAAGTTGGAAGAGAAAACAATTTTAGTTTTTGGGATTGTCTTAATTGCCTCGAGGCAGTAACCCCTCCTATTGAATAAATGGGAGGGTTTTTTATAACGAAAAGGCTGAAGTCATTGTTCTTAAAAACCAAGGAATAGTAAATATTAAAATGATAAGCGGTAAGATTATGGTAGCGATGGTTATAACAAATGTCCAAAGGAAATATTTTCGTATTTGTTCCATGGATTGGATAAGTGCAGTTAATTTTTTATCTTGTTTTTTAATTTCTTCTAAAATTTCATTTTCCATTTTTTTGTTTTTTAATTTTTTATAATATTGGCTTGAATATTTTCAGTATGAAAATAATTAGATAATCTAATGTGTTATTGTGATATTTTTTTGGAATAAAAATTGTCGCATCGCTTTTCCATTGATCATATATCTTTGAAATTTCTTGTATAATATTTTTCTTTCGAAAAAATATGCCAACTTCTGCGTTTATTGCAAATGAAAGCAGGTCTAAATTTTGCGAGCCAATTAAGGCTTCTTGATTATCGATAATTAATAATTTGGCGTGATTCATTTTTTTGGTTAAATAAAAATGAATACCGAGTGGATAAATTTTTCTAATATAATGAATATTAACTCGATTGCTTATAGAAGGGGATGATTTTTTAGGAATTAATATTTCTACGCGAACATTTCTTTTGATGGCATCATCCAAGAGGGATATCAGCCAACGTGGCGGCATAAAATGTGGAGTGATGATACAGATGCTTTTCTGGGCTTGGGTTATTCTTTCAATGTAATGTCTTTTGAGAGTGTGGATATTTTTTCCTGGCAAATGTTCCACTAACCAAAATTTTAATTTATAGGAAATTTTTTTATAACGATAAGCGAGTAAATCCTTATTTTTTCCACCGGCTATTTCATAAGTATAAGAAAAAGATCTCAAGAGTGTTTTAGCGATTTTTCCTTGGACTTTTAATTGAAGATCATCCCAATTTTTAAATCTTTTGCCGATATTAACTCCGCCAACAAAAGCAATTTTTTCATCAATAATTAATATTTTCCGGTGAATATGGCGTAGCCAGTGACTAAAGAATAAAAATTCTACCCCATATTTTTTGAGTTTTTTAATTGAATTTTTGTGTAATTCTTTGCTGCCGTAAGAATCGGCTATCACTATAACTTTTAGTCCAGCATCGGCTTTTTGGGCTAAAATATCAATAAATTCATGGCTTTGTTTGAGATCATCTTCAAACATATACATTTCCATGAAGATATTTTTTTTGGCTTTGCGCAATGATTTCAACATTCCATCCCAAGCAGTAAGGGATTTTGTGTAGAGTTGATATTTCATTCTATAAGCTTAATATAAAAACGTGGTATTTGATGAAAGGATTGATTGTTTATTGGAGAAAATATTTAAGGTATTGTTTTTTGCAATATAATGATGTTGGGGATGAGGGATTCGAACCCCCGCATATCAGGACCAGAACCTGACGCCTTACCGCTTGGCCAATCCCCAGTGAAAAACGGAATTAAATTTATTATTCCATAATTTTTCCTCCCAAAATATTCGCGGCATTGGAAAGAAGTGAGCTGGTTTTTCTTTCAGCTGAATGTTCAGTTTTTTGTTCAAAAGAAGATGAACTGAAGTTTTCTTTTTTTGGTATTTTTATGCCTAATTCTTCCTCAGTTAAAGCTTTTAATTTGACGCACGACCCTAAGAGATTACCAAAAACCGACTCGACTGTCAATCGGTTAGTGTTTTCATTGAGCTTATCTTTATAAAATCCGTATTTTGTAGCTATAATCAAGAAACCATTTTCAATTTTAACTGGCATTGAATGAGGGAAAAGGGTTGCTAAAGATTGATTGATTTGAATAACTTGACGAACAGCCTCGTTCCAAATTTTTTGTACATCCGTTAGAGAAAAATTTTTTTCAGGCAGAGATTGTGTGTGTTCAGGCGATAAGCTTAATTTTTCAACTGAATAAGGATTCAAATCAGCAGGGGATTGTTGGATATTTTCTTTTGGAAATTCTTTCAGTAGTGGATTTATTTTATTTTGTAAAATCAATGGGGCAGAATTTTTAATTTCGCTTGGGGGATCTTCTGGTTTTTTAGAAATATTTTTAGTTATTTCTACGACAGCAATTTCTAGAGGAAGTTGAGGAATGAAAGATGATTTTATCTTGCCTTGTAATTCAGAAAGATTGGCTAATATTTTTAAAATGTCAATGGTTTGAGTTTTTTTGACTAAAGTTGATAATTTGACGGTTTGTTCGGACGTTAATTCGAAAGAGAAATTTTTTGCCAAGGACTCATCAATGGAAACTAATAGTAATTGACGCAAATAATTAAGGACAGATTTATGAAAAATCTCTAAATCAAATCCATTATCAGAAAGATTATTAATTAAAAATAAGGCTTGCAATGCGTTTTTTTCCAAAAGAGCTTCAGTAAAATTTTCAATGGATTCATGCTTGGCTGTTCCCAGAAGATCCTCAACTTCTTTGGCGGTTATTTTCTTGTCTTCTAGTGAAATTATTTGTCCTAGCAAGGATTCGGCGTCGCGCATTCCGCCTTCAGAAGAAATAGCAATGGCCTCTAGCGCTGCTTTTTCAATTTCAACCCCTTCTTGCTTAGCTATTTTAGAAAGTTTGCGAATAATATTTTCTAAAGAAATTCTAGTAAAATCAAATTTTTGACAGCGGGAAATAATAGTTTCTGGAACTTTATGTATTTCAGTAGTAGCTAAAATGAAAATTACATGAGCGGGAGGTTCTTCCAATGTCTTTAATAAAGCATTGAAAGCTCCAATTGAAAGCATGTGTACTTCATCAATAATATATACCTTGAATTTTGCTTGGGAGGGAGGTAGCTTGACGGTTTCACGTAGTTCTCTAATATTCTCAACTCCAGTATTTGAAGCGGCGTCAATTTCAAAAATATCCAATGATTTTCCTTCGGCGATATTTTGACAGATAGCGCATTTTAAGCAGGGCTCTCCATCTTTTGCTTCTGGGCAATTGACAGCTTTGGCAAAAAGACGAGCCATACTGGTTTTTCCTGTTCCACGCGGACCAGTAAATATGTAGGCGTGCCCAATATGATCATGCTTAATGGCATTAGAAAGAGTTTGTACGATATGTCCCTGCCCGATTAAATCGGAAAATTTCTGAGGTCGATATTTTCTATATAATGTTGTGGACATATGGAGATTTGTAAGATATAAAACAGCGACTTTTAATTTAAGGGCAATTTATTTGTTTATTATAGCATAATGGATAAATAAGAAAACTCCCAAAAAAGGGAGTTTGTGGTTTAAAAAAGAAAATATTATTTTTTGAAAACCCAAAATTTGTAACCAAAAAAATTCCAAACCATTGAAAATATTGTTCCGCAAACATTTCCAATATTGGCCCATTGTTCATCAGTGAAACCATCCGGCGCTCCGATTACATTTACGGTTAGCGATGCAATGCCAACTTTAATGCCAAGCCCGATAATGCTAATAGTAAAAAATTGTCCTAGATTGCCATTTTTAGAAACCTTGCCGTCGGAAGTAAACGTCCAATATTTATTCCAAAAAAAGCTACCGACATTAGCTATTATAAAACCTAATCCGGAAAAAATGGAAAAAAATAAACCTTTAGAAACTGCTGTCAGAACCATGAGTATGTTAACAACTCCCCAGTCCAAGAAAGTATTAAAAACACCAACGGCACCATATTTAGCTATTTGCAAAATAATTGGAATTTTTCGGGCTATAAGAGCTGAAAGCCAGAGTCCCAAATTTGCCAGAATAACAAAAAATATGATTAGAGAAAAAATTACAAAAGGGTTTATTTGAATAAAAGGAAGATTTATATTTTGTAAAATTGGAATGGAGAAAAGTGCGAATGATACGCCGATAAATGAAATAAGAAAATAATCCTTTTTGTTAACTAAAGATTGAGGGGATGTGTTCATGGATTTTTTAAAATGATGAATTTTGCGATTTAATTTCTTTTTCTAGTTCGTCAATATCAGAAGTCCATTCATCAACTACTGAAGAATTTTCTATATCAGAATGTGTTGTTTCTTTTACATTTTTATCTTCCAATTCTTTTTTAATAGACGCTATTTCTTTATCAATGGATTTTTCCATTTCAAAATTAAAAGAATGGCCACCTTTTTGCAAGACATTTTCAATGGCTGCCCAGGAGCTTTCTATGTCCCGAGTCGTTAATAGAGCAACTTCATCTCCTGGTTCCGCTTTAAAATAAGTAATTGAAGCTAGGAGAACCTTATAAGGCTTTCCTTCAGAAAAGATATAATAATTGCCTTTTTCATCTTGACTGACGACTCCTATCAAATGACGTCTTTCAACCGGACCTATTTGTTTATAAATAAAAGATCCGTCAGGAGTTATGGTTAACTTTAACATATCACCCTCAACAAGTTTTGATTTGGAAGCGTAATTGGCTGGAACGGGGTATTGTTTGCCATTTGTTCCAATCATAATCTGTCCGTCAAATGTTCCCTCAATGATTTCGCCATCACTGTTATCTTCATCAAATTTTCTTTTGCGGCCAGATTTCTTCTTTCCTTCTATTTGAAGTAACATAGCCTTGGCGCTTTGGATGGTTTTTTCCGCATTATTTATCATATCGCGGAGAGATTCTATTTTTCGAATTTTATCGTTGTCATTTTGATCATTGTTTAGTGTATGGGTCATTTTTGTTTTTGATGCTTGTTGATGACAAAATTCTAATACTAATTGATTTTAATGATGTCAGTGACAGCAAGTTTTATTTTTTGTTTTCTTTTTGGAGTATACAATATTTTTATTAGCAAGGCAAATTTTAATAATAAAAAGACAAATTATTAAAAAAATATTTTAAAATATTATTTTTAGGGATATTTATGATATACTGACAAAAGGAATTTTTAATTAATTTAAAGGTCATAGCGCATGTTAATAAACAGAAGATTGCAAAATATTATATTAATATTTTTTCTTGGAATTTCAATTTGGTTTTTTATTTTTGCTTTACAAGGCGGCACTTCTTTTGAAGCTTTTAAGGTGGCAGCTCAAAATAATTTTTTTTACGGAGTCTTATTTTTTATTTTATTGGAAATTGTTTCGATTGTTATTGCCCCAGTGTCTACGGTCTTTATTATTCCGGTGGCGGCAGAGATATTTGGACCTTTTTTTACGGCTTTATTTAGTATCTTAGGATGGACAATCGGCAGTGCTATCGCCTTTGGTATTGCCCGCAGATTTGGTCGCCCGGTTCTGGAAAAGATAATGAAACCGGAAAAATTAGAGAGATATCGACAATACATATCCTCAGATACGGAATTCTTCACAGTTCTTTTCTTGAGAATAGCTTTTCCAGTGGATGTGATTAGCTACGCAGTCGGACTTTTTACGGTAATGCGTTTTAAGAAATACATGTTGGCAACTATTTTGGGAATTACTCCATTTTCTTTTATTTATTCTTACGGAGGAGAAGCTTTTTTGATGGGTAATTATTCCTTTTTCTTCTTATTAGTTTTTGGCGGTATTGCCAGTTTGTTTTTGCTGGGTCTTATATTTAGGGGCGTATCGAAATAATTTTTTATAAGACATTAAAATTAAAAAAAATAAATGGAAAAAATAATTTTAGAAAAACCTTGGATTTTATTGGTGTTGGCTATTTGGGTTATTCCTTGGAAAGGCTGGGCTCTCTGGAAAGCGGCTAGAAATAATCAAGCAGGGTGGTTTGTGGTTATTTTAATAGTCAACACCTTGGCTTTATTAGATATGATTTATATAGTTTTTTTTAGTAATAAGAAAAAAGAAAATAAACCAGAGATCCAAATTTCACTACCAAGACAAATGCCAATGATTAAGAAAAGAATGAAAATAAAAGTATGATGAATTGAAAAACCGCTCTTATAAAAAGGAAGACGGTTTTTTATTTTCCGCTGATTTTATTATATTATAACATTAGAATAATTTTCATTGTAAAAAATTGAAATGGAAAAACCTTTGGCAGAAAAAATGCGACCACAAACATTGGCTGAGTTTGAAGGTCAAAATCATATCGTCGGGGAAGGTAAATTGCTTCGCAAGATAATTGAAGGTGATAATTTGCCGTCGATGATTTTTTGGGGTCCGCCAGGAAGCGGAAAGACAACTCTAGCTTTAATAATTGCCAAAAAGACAGACAGCAACTTTGTCCATCTTAGTGCTGTTTCAAGCGGAGTTAAAGAAGTTAAAAAAGTAATTGAAAAAGCTCAAACAGATGCGGATTTTAAAAAGAAAAAGACCATTCTTTTTTTGGATGAAATTCACCGCTTTAACAAAGCTCAGCAAGATAGACTTCTTCCTTATGTCGAAGATGGCACTATAACTTTGATTGGGGCGACGACTGAAAATCCAAGTTTTGAAGTTAACAGCGCTTTAATTTCTAGGAGCCGGGTTTTTGTTTTGGAATCTTTAAGAACCGAAGATTTAGAAAAATTAATTAAACGGGCAATTTTGGATGAAAAAAAAGGTTTTGGAAAAAACAATATTAAAATTGAAAAAGAGACGATAACGTTTTTAGCTGAAATGAGTAATGGTGATGCAAGAATTGCGCTTAATATTTTGGAATTATCTGTGATTTCAAGCAACAGTGGAAAAGAAATTGGAAAAAAAGAAATTAAAGAAGCTTTTCAAAAAAGCAACGTGCTTTATGATAAGGGCGGTGAACAGCATTATAATATAATTTCGGCACTTCACAAAAGCATGCGAGGAGGCGATGCCAACGCAGCTTTATATTGGTTGGCAAGAATGTTGGAAGGCGGAGAAGATCCGCTATACGTTGCCAGAAGATTAATTAGGTTTGCTTCTGAGGACATTGGCATTGCAAATTCATTTGCACTTGATCAAGCAGTGAATGTTTATCAGGCGTGCCATTTTATTGGAATGCCGGAATGTGCAGTTAATTTGGCTCAGGCAGTTGTTTATATGGCGAAATCTAAAAAGAGCAACGCGCTATATGTGGCTTATGGCAAGGCCAAACAAGATGTAGAAAATTTTCCAAGTGAACCAGTTCCACTCCATCTTCGTAATGCGCCAACGAAATTGATGCGTGAATTAGGATATGGTCGGGAATATAAATATACTCCAGATTACGAAAATCCTATTGAGGCTCAGCAACAATTTATGCCAGACAAATTACAAAATAAAAAATATCTATAATTTTATGAATTTATAAAAAAGATATGAGAATGAATTTTTTTAAGTTTCGACAACTGAAAAAAGAAATTTTATCGATTTTGAAAAATGGAGGAATTGGAATTTTACCTACAGATACTATCTATGGAATTGTTTGCAGTGCGTTAAATAGAAATTCAGTGGAAAAAATTTATCAATTAAAAAAAAGAAATCCTAAAAAACCATTGATTATACTAATATCCTCAGAAAAAAATTTGAAAGAATTTAAAATTTTTCCAAATAGAAAAATAAAAAAAGAATTAAAAAAAATTTGGCCAGGAAAAACCACTGTGGTTATGGATTGTCTTGACGGTGCTTTCGATTATTTGACCAGGGGCAGTCATTCATTGGCTTTTCGTGTTCCTAAGGAGAGGTGGTTGAGAAGATTTTTAGATTTAACTGGACCACTAGTAGCGCCGAGTGCTAATTTTGAAGGCGAACCGGCAGCTAAAAATATTCAGCAGGCGCAAATTTTTTTTGCTGATAAGGTGGATTTTTATGTGGATTTTGGCGATATGGAATCCGAACCTTCAACGATTATAAAAATTGAAAAAGATGGAGCAATTAATATTTTACGCGCAGGTGCAGTGAAAATTTGATTTTTTGAAAATAAAAATGTGGATAATTCAAAAAAATGGCTATATAAAGCCATTTTTTAAATTGAAATAAGATATTGACGAATATCTTTAAGTGGGATAATATAGTATTAAAGTGTTATAGAGTGGTAGAAAGTGGGTTATATTTATTTTATTTGTTAATTCAATGCGATGTTTATTGGAGAATATCAGCATAGCGTAGATTTAAAGAAGCGCTTGGCGTTACCTTCAAAGTTTCGTAAGGATTTGGGCAATAAAGTAGTTATAACTCGCGGCCTGGATAAATGCTTATTTATTTATCCTTGGAAAACTTGGCAGGAACTGGCTGAAAAACTCGGAACTCTGCCTATGGGAGAATCAGGAACACGCAGTTTTGTTAGACTTATGTTGGCTGGTGCGATTGATGTGGATTTGGACAAACAAGGAAGGGTTTTATTGCCGGATTATTTGAAAGAATATGCCGAATTGGAAAAAAATGTTGTGGTAGCTGGATTATTTAATCGTTTGGAAATTTGGAATGATGAAAAATGGCAAGCATATAAAATTAAGGCCGAAACCAATACTGATGAAATCGCTGAACAACTTGGAAGATTAGGAATTTATTAGAAATTAGTGGAATTGTATGGCTATTCATAAATCTGTATTGTTGTCAGAAACAATCGAAGCGTTAAATTTGAAAAATGGTGATATAGTGGTGGATGCTACCTTAGGTGGCGGTGGGCATAGTTGTGAAATTTTAAAAAAAATATTGCCGGATGGAAAACTGATTGTTTTTGATCAAGATGAAAAAGCAATAATTCAGTTTAGGAAAATAATCGAAGTTGATTGGAAAATAAAAAATTATAAAAAAGAGCAGATAATTTTAATAAATGATAATTTTGAAAATATAGCTGAAGTTTTAAAATCACTGGGTATCAATAAGGTTAACGCAATAATGGCTGATCTGGGAATTTCATCTGATCAATTAGCGGATCGAGAATTGGGAATTAGCTTTCAAATAGATGCGCCCCTGGATATGCGATTAGATAGAAAAAGGGATTTGACGGCAAAAAAAATAATTAATGAATACGCGGAGAATGAGTTGGTGAGAATTTTTCAAGATTTTTCTGAGGAAAAATATGCCAGAAGAATTACTCGCAATATTATTGAAGAAAGAAAAACAAGAGACATACAAACGACAAAAGAACTAGTTTTGATAATAGAAAATTCGGTGCCAGTGATTTATCGCAAAGGAAAAATACATTGTGCCACTAAAGTGTTTCAAGCCTTAAGAATGGAGGTTAATCAGGAATTGGAATCTTTAGGCAGGATGATTGTCGATGCGGTGCGATTGCTTTTCAGTCAAGGTCGAATGGCGATTATTACGTTTCATAGTGGAGAAGATAGGTTAGTAAAGGAATTGTTTCGGAAATACGCTAGGGGATGCGTATGTCCGGCGGAATTTCCTGTTTGCAGGTGTGGAAAAAAAGAAATAGTTAAAATTATTACAAAAAAAGCTTTGAAAGCAAGTAAAAATGAGTTATCCGACAATATCAGAGCTAGAAGTGCTAGCTTACGAGTTATTGAAAAAATATAAATAAATTATTGCGAGTTGGTTTGAATATAAAATAGGCATGATTTAATAATTAAATAATGCGAATAAAAAAGATAGATCGCGTTATTTTAAAAATCATTGCCATTGTATATTCATAAAAATTCGTGATGTGAAGTTTAAGCGCAGTTCAGGGGGCGCTAAAATAATGAAAAAACGCAATGTGGTTATCCGCAGACCTTCGTCGCAGTGGAGACCGCAATTAAAAAGAAAAATAAAAATACAAAATCAGCTTAATATCAATGCTGCCGGCTTTATTAATCCAGTGGTGATTGTGGCTGTTTTTGCTGCATTTTCTGGACTTTTTTATATGTATTCAATAAACCAGAGTGCAGTTAAGGGCTTTCAAATAAGAACAATAGAAAAGGAAATTGCTCAAATTGAAAAAGAAAATGAATTGCTTAGGATTCGAGAGGCTGAATTAAAATCTCTTGGTGTTATAGAACAGTTTGGCAAAGACTCCAATATGGCAGAAACTTCGGAAGTTATATTTTTAGATGAAGCCGCTCCATTGGCCTTAAACTCTCCAGCAAAAGATATTCAGGAAAGATAATTACAAAAAGGAATAAAAAGAGAGACGATTATGGGGGTCATTAGAAATGTTCAGAATAATAAAGCGCATAATGGGATATCTTCAAGATATTGGAGGATATACGTATTAGCGCTTTTTGTTTTTCTTGGAGCATTTTTGATTATTTCTAGATTATATTTTTTGCAGGTTTTAGCCAGTGAAAGATTTAAGGCTTTGGCGGATAATCAGCATAAAGCCGTTTCTGAAATAGAAGCTAATAGAGGCGAGGTATTTTTAAAAGAAAAAGAAGATATATATCCATTGGCAATCAATAAGCAATTGCAAACAGTTTATGTTGTGCCTAAGGAAATTTTAAATGAAGATGATGTTATAAAAAAAATAATGCCAATTTTGGGATTGAATGAGGATGTTTTGAAGAGTAAATTTTCTGATAAAAACGATCCTTTTGAAATAGTGAAAAAGAAACTTTCAAATGAGGAGGCTGATCAAATAAAAAATTTGAAAATTAAAGGAGTTTATTTTTTGCCAGAAATGTACAGGTATTATCCAAGTGGTGAATTAGCATCGCAAGTAGTTGGATTTTTGGGTTCGGATGGTGAAAAAATTAGGGGCGTTTATGGTTTGGAATCTTTTTGGGAAAAAGAGCTAAAAGGTGAAGCGGGGATACTTAAGCAGGAAAGAGATTCAGGCGGCCGATGGATATCGGTTTCTGATCGTGATTTAAAACCAGCTAAAAATGGAGCTAATTTAATTTTAACCATTGACCACACAGTTCAATATGAAGTGGAGAAGATTTTAAAAAAAACAGTAGAAAAGCACACAGCGGATAATGGAACAATTTTGGTGATGGAGCCGGCTACTGGAAAAATACTAGCTATGGCTAATTATCCAAATTTTAATCCAAACGATTATTCAAAAATAGAAGATATATCATTATTTAATAATCCAGCAATAAACATGGCTTATGAGCCAGGTTCAATATTTAAGCCAATAACCATTGCAGTTGGCATAGATGATGGAAAAATATCCCCATCTACCGAATATATTGATACGGGATTTGTTTTAGAGGCTGGTTATAAATTGAAGAATTCTGAAGAAAAAGTTTACGGAAAACAGACAATGACTCAAGTTTTAGAAGAATCAATAAATACAGGAGTTATTTTTACGGAAAAATTAATTGGTAATGAAAAATTTTTACAATATATTAAGAATTTTGGTTTTGGTGAAAAAACCGACATTGATTTACCGGCGGAAGTAACAGGCAATATTTCTAATTTAGAAAAAACCAAAAGAGATATTAATTTCTTTACTGCTTCTTTTGGGCAAGGAATTTCGGTTACCCCAATTCAATTAACAAGCGCTTTTGCCGCTATTGCTAATGGGGGAACCTTGATGAAACCGCAAATTGTCGATAGGATTATTTATGATCAAGAAGGGGCGGATATTATCGCTCCTCAACCCATCAGAAAAGTTATATCGCAAGAAACCTCGAAATTATTAGGCGGGATGTTGAGGTCGGTAGTTCTTAACGGACATGGAAAAAGAGCGGATGTTCCGGGTTATTTGGTCGGTGGAAAAACTGGTACAGCACAGGTGGCAAAAGTTGGTTCGGGTGGGTATCAAGACAACTTGACTATCGGGTCTTTTATTGGTTATGCTCCTTTAAATGATCCCAGGTTTGTGGTTTTAGTAAAAATTTCCAATCCGAAAGATGTGCAATGGGCTGAGTCGACAGCAGCACCGGCTTTTGGAGAGGTTATGAAGTTTTTATTGGAATATTACCGTGTCGAACCAACAGAGGATTTAAAAATAAGTCCAATGTATAAGAGCTTGTATCAAGATGTTGCACCGCCACCGCAGTCAATTGAAAAAGAAGCGGTTTTGGGTGTTGAAAATGAAAAAAAAGAAACCAAAGACAAGAAAAAGAAAAATTAATTATCGAATTAATTGCACGCGATATGAAATCAAAAAAAATTAAATTTTTAGAAATAGTTTTGCGTTGGATGGCTGTGGCGGTTTTAAAAAGATGCCAGCCGACCATTATCGGCATAACTGGTTCGGTTGGTAAGACTTCTACTAAAGAAGCTATATTTTCGGTATTATCAAAAAAATTTAACGTAAGGAAAAGTGAAAAAAATTATAACAATGAAGTAGGAATACCTTTGACCATATTGGGCAGTGAAAGTGGTGGAGGATCATATCTATTGTGGCTAGGAGTTTTTATTAAGTGGCTGGGTGTTATCTGTTTTCCGAGAAAATTTCCTGAAATAATAATTGTGGAATTAGGAGTGGATCATCCTGGTGATATGGAATATCTGACTTCTTTTATTAAGCCAATAATTGGCGTGGTAACAAATGTTTCTGGCAGTCATTTGGAATTTTTTGGGAGTGTAGAAAAAATTAGTAAAGAAAAAGGTGTTTTGATTGATAGATTGCCTGTCGGCGGAAAAGCTATTTTAAATATGGATGATGAAAATGTTGCAGAGATGCAAAAAAGAACCAAGGCTGACGTGATCACTTATGGTTTTTCAAAAAAAGCACAATTAAATGCTGATATGATTGTTTATAATTATGATGACAATCAAAAACCGGCCGGCATCAGTTTTAAATTGGAATATGATGGTAGCAGTGTTCCAGTACGTTTGCCTTATATCTTTGCTCCTCATCAAGTTTACGCAGCCTTAGCGGCTATAGCCGTAGGTCTTGATTTTAAAATGAGCTTATTGGATGCGGTTGTTGCGCTGGAAGATTTTCATTCGCCAGTTGGAAGAATGAATTTATTAGCAGGAATAAAAAATACTTATATTATTGATGATACTTACAATGCCTCGCCGTTTTCTGTTTCAGCTGCTTTGGAAGTTTTGGAAAAATTAGGCGCTCAACGTAAAGTTGCAGTTTTGGGTGATATGTTGGAATTGGGATCTGAATCAGAAAAAAGTCATATTCAATTGATCGAAAAAGTCTTGGATATGGGGGTTGAAAAAATAATTTTAGTTGGCCGAAGGATGGAAAAAGCAATAAAAAATAATTTTTTGCAAAATGATATATTGGTTTTTGTTAATCCGGAAATTGCTGGTTATAAATTACAAGAAATTATGCATGAAGGAGATCTGATTTTAGTTAAAGGTTCACAAGGAATGCGAATGGAAAAGGTGGTTGAGGAGATAATGGCGGAACCTCAAAGGGCTTTTGAATTGCTTTGTCGACAAAATAGGGACTGGAAAAAACGTGAATTTGTTGAGCCATAGGTTGAATTTGTAGAATTTCAAAAAAATAAGTATAATGAATATATGAAAATTGCTTAATTGAGTATAAAATTTAAAGAAATATTTACTCCGAGCATTTTTTAAAAAAGATTGTTTTTTAGCAGTTTTTTGAAAATTAATTTAAAATGAGAAAGAAAGGAGAACGTCATGAGCCGCAAAACAAGGCTGATAATGCAAGAATTGCACGAGACTCTTTTGTGCTGTGATCTGACCAATTTTCCAACTTTCGGATCAATTCTATCATTAGCCAGGGAAATAAAGGCTAATATCAAGATTTCAGTTCTGACCCCGGCTAATCTTTGATTTTTTTAACAAAAACTCTGGCCGGGGTTTTTGTTTTGGAGCATTGGTTTTTTTATTAGCAAAGTTAAAATAAAAAAATTCTATTTTTATTGGATATTAAGTGGAATGATTGGAAATTGTGCATCATTTATTTGTTGACACCTACTCGCTTTTTGTTTGCGACAGAGTCAAATGCTCCTATGGTCGCATCTGTCGACGTACGTTACGACAATTTTCTGCTGAAAATTCCCTAGTTTACTTCGACCCCCTTGATTCCCGCTGGAGACAAAAAACAAAAGCCGACCTCATTAGTCGACTTTTGCTCTTTTTTGTAGCGCCAGGGGGAATCGGACCCCCGTTACCAGGATGAAAACCTGGTGTCCTAACCACTAGACGATGGCGCCAAATATTATTTTATACTTGGAAAATTGATATAAAGATGCAACGATATTTATTGTAGCAGAAATAAAAAAATAATCAAGGGCTTGTTCGGCTTGTTTTTCTCTGGGCAGATGATACAATTTTTGTAATATTATAAATATAAATTTAAGGATTGGAGAAACATATGGATTTTAGGAAATTTTTAATGGAATTTAAAAAAAGAGTTGATGTTGAAATCGAGATTTTTTTTGATGAAAAAATAGCTGAAATTTCTAAGGAGGATCCATGGGTAACCGAAGGCATGCGGTATGTAAAAAAACTTGTTTTACAGGGAGGCAAGAGAATTAGACCAGCTTTGGTTTATTGGGGGTATAAGGCTTGCGGAGGTTTGGAGGAAGAAAGAATATTGAAAGTTTGTGTAGGAATTGAATTAGTGCATATATTTTTATTGATTCATGATGACATCATTGATCAGTCTGATCGGCGACATGGAATTGAAACGGTGAATTTTTGGAGTGAACGTCAGGGTCAAAAAAAGTTTATTGAAAAAGATTTGCGTCGGTTTGGAAATTCAATGGCGATTGTTCTTGGTGATATAACTTATGCCTGGGCTAACCGAGCCTTTATTGAAGCCGGGTTTACACCCGAGCAGACACTGAAAGTTTTGGAATTATTGCAAAAAATAGTATCCATGACTTGCATTGGAGAATCGCAGGATGTGGTGATAGAATATGAAACTAAAGCTACCGAAATGGAAATTTTACAAATGTATCATAATAAAACGGCTAAATATACCTTTGAAGGCCCCTTGCATTTAGGAGCTATTTTAGCTGGAGCAGGAAATGAAAAGTTGACGGATTTTAGCGATTATGGAATTCCGGTTGGAGTTGCTTTTCAAATACAAGATGATATTTTAGGAATTTTTGGCAGTGAAGATAAGTTAGGCAAATCGACAGCTTCCGATATAATTGAAGGTAAAAAAACAATTTTAACTGCCCGAGTTTTTTCCAATGGAAATATATTTCAACGAGAAAGAATTGATTATTTGTTGGGAAAACGTGATATTACCAGTGAGGAGATTAGCGAATTTCAGGAGATAATAATGGATAGTGGGGCTTTGAAATATGCCAAAGAAAAAGCCCGGAAATATATCAAAAAGGCAAAAATAGCTATTGATAAGTCTGACATTAGCATGGAGGCTAAAGAATTTCTAGTTAATTTGGCGGAATATATTTTAAAAAGGGATATATAGAGAGTTTTTCGGTAAATTATGATTGAAAGTTTATAATTTAATTTTATGATTAATAGAAAAAATAGCAGGAAAATAAAAGTAGGGGATGTGTATATTGGCGGTGATGCGCCAGTGGTGATTCAATCAATGTGTAACACTGATACGCGCAATATTAAAGTTACCGTTAATCAAATAAAAGCATTGCAGGCAGTTGGCTGTGAGATTGTCCGAGTGGCGGTTTTGGATATGGAAGCGGCTAAGGCTATTGGTAAAATAAAAAAACAAATTAAGATTCCCTTGGTAGCGGATATTCATTTTTCAGCCGAATACGCGATGGAAGCTATGCGACAAGGAATAGACAAATTACGAATAAATCCTGGCAATATCGGTAGTGAAGAAAAAATAAAAATGGTAGTAACGGAAGCGAAAAAAAGAAAAATCCCAATTCGTATCGGAGTTAATGGAGGATCTTTGGAAAAAGATATCTTAAAGAAGTATAAAGGAAAAGTTACCGCCAAGGGAATGGTGGAATCGGCGATGCGTCATATTAAGATTTTGGAAAAATATGATTTTACAGATATAATGATTTCGCTCAAGGCATCGGACATCGCTAGAACGGTGGAGGCTTATCGAATTCTTTCTAAAAAAGTCAACTATCCACTACACATAGGGATAACGGAGGCGGGAACAATTTTTCGTGGAACAGTAATGTCCTCCATTGGATTAGGAATTCTTTTGAATGAAGGAATTGGAGATACGCTCAGAGTTTCTTTAACTGCTGATCCGGTGGAAGAAGTCCGAGTTGCTTGGGAAATTCTTAAATCTTTGGGGATAAGAAAGAGAGGCGTGACAATAACCAGTTGTCCAACTTGTGGAAGAACCCAGATAGATCTAATCGGTTTAGCTAAAAAAGTTGAATTGGAATTAGCAAAAATAGATAAAGACATACACGTGGCAGTTATGGGTTGCGTAGTAAACGGTCCAGGAGAAGCACGGGAAGCCGATTTGGCAATTGTGGGAGGAAAAGGTGTTGGACTGATTATGAAAAAAGGTGAAATTTTAAGAAAAGTTAATGAAGACAAGCTTCTAGCTGAATTTATAAAAGAAGTAAAAAAATATTAGAAAAATTAAGTTATAAATTTTTTATTAACCAATAAACAGATGAGTGATGATAAATTACCTTTGCATATAGCTATTATTCCAGATGGCAACCGGCGATGGGCAAAAGAAAGAGGGTTGCAGCCCTGGATTGGGCATGAGCAAGGCGCTAAAAATATTGAAAATCTTGTCCGCCAAGCTTTTGATTTGGGTATAAAAAACATGTCATTTTGGGGGTCTTCTTTGAATAATATTACTAAGCGTCCATTGAGTGAAAAAAAGGAACTCTTGCGAATATATGAAGAATATTTTCAACGTCTAATGGAAAGCGAGGACATTTTTAAAAATAAAGCCAGGATAAATGTATTTGGTCGATGGAAGGAATATTTTCCGGCATCACTGGTTGATATTATTGAAAAAGGCATAGACAAAACCAAGGATCATTTGCGATATAATTTAAATTTCTTTTTAGCGTATAATGGTGATGATGAGATGGTGGAAGCAGTAAAAAAAATTGTCGAAATGGGTTTGAAAAAAGAAGAAATAACCGGAGAAACAATAAAATCATGTTTAATGACTAGTGATCTGCCACCAGTGGATTATTTAATCAGAACCGGAGGAGAGCCACATTTAAGCGTGGGATTTATGATGTGGGATATTGCTAATGCCGAGTTATATTTTACTGACAAATATTTTCCGGATTTTAATTCGCAGCAATTAAAAATCGCAATTGATGAATATAAGTTGCGGGGACGAAAAATGGGGGTCTAGCTCAGAAAATTATAATCGTGTATTATAAATTTGTAATAATTGAAAATAAAAAAATACAAGATGTGGATTTTTTTAATATCTGCGCTTAGTTATTTATTAAATATAAAATGAAAAAATCTTTATTTATTTTGTTGGTATTTTTGTTTTTACCGTTTTTAGCATTAGCTCAGGAAGAGAAAAAAGAAGCCGCCTATTTTTATGCTGAGTGGTGTTCACATTGTCAGAAAGTGAATGATTTTTTTGAAGAAAAAGGTTTTTATCAAAAATATGATATAAAAAAATATAATTTTGATGAACCAGAAAATAAAGCGCTTCTTTCTAAATTGCTTCAGGTAAAAGGAGTTCAAAGTGTGGGAATTCCAGCGGTGGTAGTGGGCGAGGAAATTATTTTAGGCGATTCTCCGATTATTGCGGATTTTGAAAATAAGATTGAATCTGCAAGTGTTGCAACAAGTGAATATGTTGCTAAATTTGGCAAAGGTAAAATGGAAATACAAAAACAAGAAATTGAAAAAAAAGAGAATATGATTGTTGAGGGAATTTCTTTGTCAGTATTGATTGGCGCTGCCTTGGTAGATGCTATCAATCCTTGCGCTTTTGCGGTATTGATAATTTTGGTAGCAACTGTTTTGAATGCTCAAGGTAAGAGAAAATCACTTTACTCGGGGCTACTTTTTTCTCTAGCGATTTTTATTTCTTATGTATTGATGGGTTTGGGAGTTTATCGAGCAATCACTGTTTTTAATTTGCCCCAGATTATTTCTCTGGTTGTCGGGATAGTAGCATTGGTTATCGGATTAGCTAATCTGAAAGATGCTTTTTGGTATGGAAAGTTTTTTATCATGGAGGTTCCGGTATCTTGGCGACCTAAAATGAAGTTGATTTTGAAAAAAATAACCAGTCCTGCCGGAGCTTTTTTGGCTGGATTTTTGGTTAGTCTTTTTTTATTGCCTTGCACTAGCGGACCATACGTGGTGGTTTTGGGTCTCTTGGCGGAAAAAGTTGCTTTTGCCAAAACATTCGCCCTGCTCATTTTATATAATGCAATTTTTATTTTGCCGATGATATTGATTACTTTGGCAGTTTCTTATTTTGGAGTCAAGGCAGGTAAATTGGAAGATTGGCGACAAAAAAACCTAAAATCATTGCATCTAGTTGCCGGAATAATAATGACACTAATTGGAATATATTTAATTGGAACGCATATTTAATTTTTCGCTAATTAGATAATAATAAAATTAAAAAAATTTAAATTATGGAACTAGAATTTACAGATGCAAACTTCCAAAAAGAAGTTTTGGAAAGTAAAAAACCAGTTTTGGTTGATTTTTGGGCGCCGTGGTGCGGGCCTTGCCAATTAATGGGACCCATTGTGGAAGAATTGGCTAAAATTATGGAAGGAAAGGCTAGTGTTGGAAAAATCAACGTGGATGAAAATGAAGAAATTGCGCGAAAATTTGCAATCATGTCCATTCCGGCCATTAAAATTTTTAAGGATGGAAAAATCGTAAAAGAATTTGTCGGGGTACAATCCATTGAAATTTTAAAAGAAGAATTAGAAATTTTGCTATAAAATTCTTAAAAAACATAAGAATATTAATTTATTGATATTCTGGTTACTTATTTTTTTATTTTAATCTATATGTCTATCGAAGGAAAATTTTATGAAAATCCCGAATTAAACTCTCCTGATAGTATGGAGAAGATATTTCGTGATTTTGTTTATAAAAACGGATATACTTTTGAGCAAGTCAGAGATGCTTATTATCGTCTTTGCGGTTTGCACCATAATTGTGCCACCCCTGAAGCTGAAAATATTTTCACCGAAATGAATAAATTGTCAAAATATGGTTTTCCGATGGGACGTTTTGTGGAAATTATTGATGAATTAGAAGAACTTAATCAGATAATTGAGAAGTTCCATCAGTTTGTTGGTAATTTAGATATAAATGAAAAAGGAAAAAAAATGTTACAAAGCATTGTTAATAAACAAAGAGCTGGAGAAATAAATTGTTTGGTTGATGAAAAGATGTTTGCAAGTTTTGAAATAGCAAAAAAGACTGACTTGTCAAAAGAAGTCTTAGCAAGAGAATTATTGAATATTTTAAATGAAATCATTGAAAAAGTTCCTCGTGGGAAAAAACTTGAATTTATTTTTATGGAAAATTAGTCGAACAATCATTACCAAAAAATAATTTTTAGTGTTATATTGAAATATTGTGATTTTTTGAATATTTTAGTATTCGAGGTATTATTGAATAATAAAGACATAAATACAATATAATAAAAATATGAATAAATATGATTTGGTAATTATTGGTGCTGGGCCAGCGGGATTGGGAGCTTCGATTTATGCTTCACGTTATAAATTGAACCACGTTGTTATTGGGGAAGAAATTGGCGGTCAGGTAACCGAAGCCTGGGAAATTGAAAATTATGCTGGTTTTGAAAAAATTTCCGGTAAGGACTTGATGGAGAAATTCAGAAAACAGACGGAAGATTTAGGTGCTAAAATAGTATCAGCAACTGTGCAAAAAGTCTTAGCCAAATCTGATTATTTTGAGATTCACACTCACGCGGAAATTTATCAAGCTCAAGCGATTATTTTCTCTTTAGGCATGAAGCCGCGAAGAATGAATATTCCAGGGGAAAACGAATTTGTTGGTAAAGGAGTTTCATATTGTTCAACCTGCGACGCGATGTTTTTCAGAAGAAAAGAAGTGGTTGTTATTGGCGGGGGAGATAGCGCGGCAACGGCAGCTATTCATTTGGCTGATTTTGCCAGCAAGGTTACGTTATTATACAAAGACACCTTAAATGCCGAACCAGCCTGGATAAACGAAATGGAAAAAAATCCAAAAATTGAAATTAAATGTTGCTCAAAGGTTGTGGGCATAAAAGGAGCGGGAAAAGTGGAAGGAATAAATTATGAATTTTCTGGAGAAATGCAAGAATTAGCGGTTGAAGGTGTATTTATTGAAATAGGATCAGTACCGGGCGTTGTTTTAGCGCAAGAACTTGGAGTCAAAATTGATGAACAAAGCTATATTATCGTTGACCAGACTCAGGCGACTAACGTAGAAAATGTTTATGCTGCCGGCGATGTTACTACTGGCTCAAACAAATTTCGTCAAATAATTACAGCTGTAGCTGAAGGGGCAGTAGCGGCTGGTAGTGTGTATAAAAAACTCAAGTTAATTAAAAAATAACTGAAAAATTGATAAGTATTTTTGTGATTTGTTCGATTTTAAAAATCAAATTTAAAATCAAACAAATTTAAAGCTATCAGCATGAGTGAGTCAATTGAATTAAGTAAAAAAATTGGAGGTAAGATTGAAATTAAATCTAAGCAAAAATTAACCAAGCAATCTTTGTCAATTCTGTATACTCCGGGCGTAGCAGATGTTTGCAGGGCTATTGCTAAAAATAAAAAACTTGCTAAAAAATATACTATTAAAAAAAATTCAGTAGCGGTAATTTCTGATGGTAGTGCGGTTTTGGGTTTGGGAAACATTGGGCCAGAAGCTGGACTGCCGGTAATGGAGGGAAAAGCCTTGCTTTTTAAGGAATTGGGGGGAGTTGACGCTATACCAATCGTGCTGAGCTCTCAAAACACTCAAGAAATAATCGAAATTATTAAGGGAATTGCGCCTACTTTTGGTGGAATAAATTTAGAAGATATTTCTGCCCCTAGGTGTTTCGAGATTGAAGATCGATTAAAAAAGGAGCTGGATATTCCGGTTTTTCATGATGATCAACATGGAACAGCTATCGTTGTTCTGGCTGGGCTTATTAATTCTCTTAAAGTAGTTGGAAAAAACATTAAAAAAGTGCGAATTGTAATTTCTGGAGCTGGAGCGGCTGGAGTGGCTATTATGAAATTACTTCTTGAATATGGGGCAAAAAATGTATTAATGCTTGATAGCAAGGGAATAATCTATGAAGGAAGATCAGAAGGAATGACAGATGTGAAAATGGAAATAGCAAAATTGACAAATTTAGAAAAAATCAACGGCACATTAAAAGAGGCTTTGCGTGGCGCGGATGTTTTTATCGGAGTTAGCGCTCCGAATATTATCGGAAAAAAAGAAATTCTACTTATGAATGAAAATGCTATAGTTTTTGCTATGAGCAACCCGATTCCGGAAATTATGCCCGAAGAAGCAAAAATGGGTGGGGCGGTAATTGTGGCTACTGGGAGATCTGATTATCCTAATCAAATAAACAATGTCCTAGCTTTTCCAGGAATATTTCGAGGTGCCTTGGATAACGATATTAAGTTAATAACCGAGAAACATAAACTTAAGGCCGCAGTAGCGTTAGCTTCTTTGGTGAAAAATCCTACCCGTGATAAAATTATAATAAATGCATTAGATAAAAAAGCGGTAAAAGTAGTTGCAGCTGTTTTTAAAAAATAATTAATTTATTTAGAAAATAAAAATAAAAGTATGGAAATAAAAATATATAAACAAAAAATAAATATTGAAAGCACGACGCAAATAGAATTTATTGATATAACTGATCAGGTGCGAGAAATTGTTGAAAAATCCGGCATTAGACAGGGTCAGGCATTAATCTACGTTCCGCATACTACTATGGGGGTAGCGATTAACCATAATGAACCTATGCTGGTTCAAGATTTTATGAGAGTTCTTTATAAATTAGTTCCGATGGATGATCGTTATTCGCATGATCTATTTGAACTTAAAAAAAATTCTAAATCGGATGGAAGAAGCAATGGTCATTCGCATTGCAAATCTTTTTTATTGGGTTCGAGCGAAACTGTTCCGATAGAGGGTGGAAAATTAATGATTTCCAATTTGCAAAGTATTTTTGCTATTGATTTTGATGGTGCAAGAAACAGGGATGTTTTTATTCAAGTAATGGGAATGTAAATTATGAGCAAGTTGGCTAATGATTTAATGAGAAATGGATATCTTAAGACGGATATTATAATAGAAGCCTTTTTTAATGTTGGCAGGGAGGAATTTGTGCCAGACGATCTGATGGCTTCGGCTAATTTGAATATTCCTTTGCCAATAGGTTTTGGGCAAACTATTTCACAGCCGATGACGGTGGCTTTTATGTTAGAATTATTGGATCCGCAAAAAAATCAAAATGTCTTAGATTTGGGCAGTGGTAGTGGTTGGACAACCGCTTTGCTTTCGTATATTGTTGGTGAAAAAGGTAAGGTTACTGCTCTGGAGAGAGTTAAGGAATTGTGTGATTTTGGTAGAGAAAATGTAAATAAGTTTGATTTTATTAAAAAAGGCTCTGCAGAATTCCATTGTGCTGACGGAAGTCAAGGATTTGAAAAAAATGCCCCTTATGACCGAATACTGGTTTCGGCGGCATCTGATCATATTCCTCAAAAACTTAAGGAACAATTATTGGTTGGAGGTAAAATGGTGATACCTATTAACAATAGCATTTGGTATATAGAAAAAAAGAGTAATGAAGACTTGTATATTGAAAAGTTTCCAGGGTTTTCTTTTGTGCCATTGGTAGAAAAAAATAATTTTTAAAAAAATAGTTATTTCGGATTATATGAAGATGAAAAAAATAACAATGGCAATATTTTTTTTAATAATGATTTTTATAGGCAGTTTTTTTGTTTTCTCTTATCGCGTAGATAATTCTACTGGCTTGGCAACTAAACAACAGCAGGTTGTTATTAAAAAAGGATTAGGGGCTCAGGAAATTGCCGATTTATTGCAAGAGAAAGAAATTATTTCAAATAAATGGTATTTTCTATATTATATTTGGAGTAATGACCTTAAGGGCAAAATGGTGGCAGGGGAATATTTGATAACACCGAAGCTTAAAATAGCTGAAATTGTTGATATTTTAATTGATGGTAAAATTAAGCCATCTTATGTGAAAATAACTTTTCCGGAAGGTTGGACAATGATGGATATGGCTGAAAAACTTAATGAAAATGGTTTGCCCGGAGATGAATTTTTGATGATAGTGAAAAATCCCACAAGTGAAATTATTGCCCAGTTTGATTTTTTAAAAAATGATTTGGCAGAATTTTCTTTGGAAGGTTATCTTTTTCCGGACACTTATTTTTTCTCTCCCCAAGAAACAGCCGAAGGCATTATTATTAAGATATTGAAAAATTTTGACAATAAATTCAGTCAAGAATTAAGGGATTTGATAATAAAGCAGAAGAAAAATTTTTTTCAAGTAATAACAATGGCCAGTATTATAGAATCAGAGGTTAGAATTGATGATGATAGGAAAATTGTAAGCGGTATTTTTTGGAATAGGATCGGTATTGATATGGCATTGCAAAGCGATGCTACTCTGGCTTACGCGTTAGGTGGCAAAAAGAAAGTCCAACACGATGCCAAGGATTTAGACTTCGATTCGCCCTATAATACATATAAATTCAAAGGATTGCCTCCGGGGCCAATTTCCAATCCGGGGATTTCCTCTATTGAAGCGGCTATTGATCCGACAAAAACGAATTATATCTATTTTTTAAATAATCCGCAGACTGGTAAAACTTTTTTTGCGACCACTTTTGAAGAACATATTAGGAATAAAATAGAAAATGGATTATGATTTTTTCAATAAAATAATTAAAAATTAATTAAAAAAACATGAAAACTGAAGAAAATTTATTAGCAGCTTTTGCGGGCGAATCTCAGGCTAATAGAAAATACTTATCTTTTGCTAAAGCGGCTGAAAAAGAAGGGAAAATTGGTTTGGCTAAACTTTTTCGTGTGGCGGCGGAAGGAGAAACCATACATGCTTTAGCTCATTTTGAAAATGCTAAAAAAGTTGGAGGTTGGGAGGAAAACCTGAAAGAGGCAATAAATGGAGAAACACATGAGTTTACTCACATGTATCCGGCTTTTATTGATGATGCCAAAGCAGAAAATCAGAGCGTGGCACAGATTGGATTTTTTAGAGCCAATGCAGTGGAGAAAATTCATGAAAAGCTTTTTTCTCAAGCTTTGGAGAAGGGCGGGGATTTAGAAGAAAGAGAATATTATATTTGTTCGGTTTGTGGTTATCCTGAGGCGGATCAAGCTCCAGACAAATGCCCGGTTTGTGGAGCTTTATTGGAAAAATTTTATAAACTAGCTTAATTGCGATATGATCAGCCGACCAGTTGAAAGACCGGTCGGTTTTATGAATTACTAATAATTTTGACTTAATGAAAACAAACAGCTTTCTTTGCGTATTAATTATCAAAACATAACGTAAGATTGATATATGCAAAATCTGGAGGAATCGGCTGAAAAAACTGATCAAGAACTAGTTGAATTGGCAAAAGAAGATCAGGAGATGTTTGGAAATTTAATGGCTAGATATCAAAAGCCCCTTTTTTATTATGTAAAAAGAATATCACAATTGGGAAATGATGACGTGGAAGACCTTTTGCAGGAAATATTTGTGAAAGCTTATCTTAATCTTAATTCCTTTGACGTTTCCTTGAAATTTTCCAGTTGGATTTATCGTATTTCACATAATCACGTGGTGGATAATTTTCGTAAAATATCTGCCAGACCCAAAATATCTAATAGTGAAGATGATGATTGGGTTAGAATAATTAAGACTGATACTGATTTGGAAAAAGAATTGGCTGACAAAGAATGTGTTGCTAAGATAAAAGAAATTATTGAAAAAATGCCCCTTAAATACAAAGAAGTTTTGATTTTGCGATTTATTGAAGATAAGGATTACGAAGAAATTATGGATATTCTTCAAAAACCGAAAGGTACGGTAGCTACGCTGATTGCCAGAGGAAGAAAAAATATAGCTAAAGAAATGAGAAGGTGGAAGCAAAAAAGTGCTAATTGATTAAATTTTTAAAATTTTTTGTTAATAAAGATTTTAAAAAATAACAATAGTGATATGAAAGATTTAATTCAAAAAACAATTGCCAAATTAAAAGAAGATAAAATAAAACCACTGCCTAAATGGAGATTTATTTTGCTGGATCTTTTTTATTGGGCATTAGTAGCGTTAGCGTCAATATTTAGTGTGGTTGCAGCAGCGACTGGGATTTATTTGCTTTTTCAAATCGATTGGGAAGCTTTTCGCTATGGATCTCCAAGATCACTGGGTTTATTTTTTTTGTATGTGCCTTATGTTTGGTTGATGGTAGTGGCCGCTTTGATGATGGTTGTGTTTTATTTAATTCGCAAAACCAAAGATGGCTATAAGTACAAATGGATTATAATAGCGCTTTCTTTTCTTTCTTTGGTTATCGCATTGGGGGCAGCCGCGCATTTTGTTCAAATAGGAAAAATTACAGATGAGTTTGCTTATAAAAAAATGCCATTTTATAAAGATTTCGTTCCTGGAATGGAACAAATGTGGCAAAGAGCGGAAGATGGTTTTTTGGCGGGAAAGATAGTTTCTATAAAAAAAGATAAGTTGGAGTTGGTTGATTTGAATAAGCAAAAATGGTCGGTAATGATTTCTGAAGAAACAGTCATTCGTGGCCCATTGGAATTAGAGTCGGACAGTTTTGTAAAAATTATTGGAAAAATGCAAAAAGACGGTTTATTTAATGCCAAAGTTATTATTGTCGGCAAAGGAAAGATGATGCGTGGATTGGAGCGCTTGGAGCGGGATGCTGTAAATCATTCAATGGGAGATGGTTTTGATAACAAGATGGGTCGTGGTGTGGATGATTTGATAATGAATTCAAATTGGAGATAGGATGAAAACTTTTTATCAATAAAACGTTGTATATTGCAAGCGTCTGCAGGCGTGATAATAAATTTAAGAATAAATAAATGAAAAAAAAGTCAATTTTTGCTCTTATTGGAGCATTGGGCGCGATTACAGCTGGAGGGCTTGTATTTTCTAATCAAGTCAGTGCTTATAGGGGTGATTTAAGCCAAGTCGGGCCTAATTATTCGGCAGAGCGACATGTTGCGATGATGAAAGCTCTTAATGAAAATAATTATGATGCCTGGAAGGACTTGCAAGGCAATCGCGGTCGGGTTAGTCAGGTTATAAATAAGGATAATTTTGCTAAATTTGCGTTGATGCACAAGCTTAGATTGGAAGGTAAAAATGATCAAGCTGAAGATATTCGTAAGGAATTAGGACTTGGTCTGGGGGGTGGTCAAGGCAGAGAAAATAAATCAGAGCAAGGTCGGCGTGGTCAAAATAAAGGAGGTAATTTTGTTGATAATAATGGAGACGGGAAATGCGATAAGCTCTAATGATGTTTTTCAAAAAAAGACCGACAGGTCTTTTTTTGATGGAAATTATATTGCTCAGTAGCTGTATTAAAAATAAAGATAATTTTTTATTTTAAAAAACATGTTGGTTTTTGCGGCGATAGTCCCGCATCCATTATCAGCTATTCCGGGAATAGGCACAGAAAAAGAAAAGAATGATATCAGCAAAACCATTTCATCTTTGGATGATTTGCGCGTGAGCTTGGAAAAAATCAAACCGGATGTGGTAGTTGTTATTTCTCCTCATGGAAAAATGGAGGATTATCATTTTGTTATAAACTCCAGTTCAATATTAAGTGGGGATTTTTTTCAATTTGGATTAGACAAAAAACTTGAATTTAAGAACGATGCGGAAATATTTTCTAAAATAAAATATGCCTGTGAATTAGTTGATCATTTCGTTCATTTGCGAGAATTTTCTTTGGATTATGGAGCCTTGGTTCCCCTGGATAGATTATTGGTTAATTTAAAGCCTCACGTAGTTCATCTTTGCTTTGCTCTCTTAAGTCATGAGAAGCATTATGAATATGGACAGATAATTTCCAATGCTCTCAGGAAATCCAAAAAACGTATTGCGGTAATAGCCAGTGGCGAATTGTCGCATAAGACTTTTTTGGAATCCTCGGAGGAACATTCTTCGCAGGCAAAGTTTTTTGATTATTGGACTTTGAAATATTTGGCAAATAATGATGTGAAATCCCTAATTGGAATAGAAAAGGAAGTGGCCGTGGAGGTGAGTGAGTGTGGCTTACGCTCCTTCTTGATATTATTAGGTATGATATATCAGGAAAAATATACTTTTAATATGTTAAGCTATGAAAATTCGTTGGGAACTGGGTATTTGGTGGCTCGTTTTTTATGATTTTTAAAAAATAAAAAACACCCTCGGCGAATGGTTCCGCCGAGGGTGCAGGACGTTGTTAAAAAAAGGAAATTCCTTGACTTCGTAACGCCGACTTTACGAAATCCATGAAAATTACGGGGGTGCCAACTTTACTCTGTTCTGTATTAATAGTTGGCTTAATCTCTATTACCCCTGTTTGGTATTGTAATTTGCCGGACTTTCCTTTTACGGTGAGTCCATCATAAGAAACTTTTATTTGTATTATTAATGGAGAGCTGGCTCCACTAAACGTACTAGTGATAACCTCTGTTATTCTTCTTGGGTTGGCCTGTACTAAAATAAACGGCATCTCCATCTTTCTGACTCCCTTGCTGTGGTTTTAGTTGTCTCGGAATTGAGACAAGTAATTGAATAAGAACTATTTTTAATTATACCATTTTAAAGTATCTTAGTCAAGCGTTAAAATTATTTGATTTTTTAAAATAGAAAAATGATATTTCCAATAAGCTTATTTTATTGTATAATTAAAATGTAATTTGTTAAAAATAAAACAATGAAAAAAAGAATTTTTCTGATATCTTTGTCGGTATTAGGAGTAGCCTTTCAGGCTCAGGCAGTTAGTGTAACAACCAATCAGGGTGGAATTGACGCTGATCAGGTTCAGGTGGATGTTGATGAGTCCGGAGTTCAAGTTGATACTGATGGCGTTAAAGTTCAGGCGGGACAAGATGGTGCAACCGTACAAACTGAAGAACAAAACAGAATAACCAATCAAGGAGAAGAAACTCAAATTCAGACACAGGAAAAAAATACAGTGGAAGTCAAAACTGGAGGCGGTAATGTGGTTGATGTAAAAATTTCTGATTCTAAAAATAAATCTTTACAAAAAAATCAAGTAGCTAATTCTGTTCAAACGATGTTGGAAATATCCCAACGCAATGGTGGAATCGGACAGCAGATAAGAATAATAGCTCAGACTCAAAATCAGATTTATGAAAAATTGGAAAATAATCTGGAAAAAATTCAATCCAGAAGTGGCCTGTCTAAATTTTTTGTCGGACCGAATTATGGCGAAATAAAAGATGCGCAAAAAACATTGGAACAAAATAAGATGCAAATTGCTCAGTTGAATAAATTGAAAGTCCAGCTTTCCAATGAGGGTGATAGCCAGCAGTTAACTGAACAGATTATTGTTTTAGAGCAAGCTAATCAGGAAATAGAAAGTGCTATTGCTGAGGCGCAAAGTGGGTTCAGTTTATTCGGCTGGTTTAATAAATTGATTTCCTAGGCTTATTTTAGGAATAAATCAAAAACGTCTCATTATGGAGGCGTTTTTTTGTTAATTTTAATTACGATTTATTGACCTAATTTTAATTTGATGTCATAATTAGATATTATGAATAATGTCAAATATCCCTTGAGGATAAATAAATATCTTGCAAACAAAAATATTTGCAGTCGGCGAGAAGCCGATAGGTTGATTGAAGAAAAAAAAGTTTTAATCAATGGGCAAATAGCCAAATTAGGTGATAAAATCAATGAAACCGATCAGGTGGTGATTGAAAGTGATCATCAAAAAAATTATGTCTATCTGGCCTTTAATAAGCCAATGGGCGTGATAACTCATAGTCCTCAGGGAGAAGAAATAAGTATTAATGATGTTATAAGTTTTTCTAAGAAAGTTTTCCCTGTTGGAAGATTAGATAAGGATTCTTATGGATTGATTATTTTAACCAATGATGGTCGGGTAACCGGAAAATTATTGAGTCCGGAACAAGAACATGAAAAGGAATATATCGTACGCGTGGATAAACCTATCGATGCTAAGTTTATTAATAAAATGTCAAAAGGTGTAATTTTGGATGATGGACATAAAACCAAAGAGTGCAAAGTTTCTAAAATAAGCACAAATACTTTTGCTATAACTTTAATTGAAGGAAAAAATAGGCAAATCAGGCGGATGTGCGGTTTTTTTGGTTTTTTGGTTACAGAACTTAAACGAGTCAGGGTTTTAAATATCGAATTAGGTGGCTTGAAAACCGGACAATATCGAAAACTCAAGGGAGAAGAATTAGAAGTTTTTTTATCGACATTGGGATTGAGTTAAAAACAAATCGTCTGTATTTTTTGCAATATTATTTAAAATGAAAAACAAATATCTAAATTTCTTGTATCTATTTGCAATTTTTATTTTAATTGTTTGGTTTTTTTTAAAAAAGGAAAACGAAACAATAAATATTGAGATATCAGAAAAAAAAGAAGCGCCAGTTATGATTCAGGAGAAATCGCAGGTTGATCTTAATTATCCAGTTATTAATGAAAAACAATTTGTACCTTTTGTTTTGCAAGCTCCTTCGGCAAACTGGAAAGATCCTCTTTTTCAAGATGCTTGTGAAGAGGCGGCTATTTTAATGGTGGCTGGTTGGCTGGAGGAACGAAAATATTTCACTGAGAAACAAATAGAAGAGGGCATTAGAAAAATAGCCATGCTAGAAGATGAAACATTAAAAGAACACGTAGATTCTTCAATCAAGGATACTTTAAGAATATTAGAAAAATATATTGATTTAAAATTTGAAGCTAGGGTTATTGAAAATATAAAAATTTCTGATATTCAAAATGAACTTCGTATGGGCAACTTGGTGATTGTTCCCACTGATGGCAGAAAACTGTCTAATCCCTTTTTTGTTTCGCCTGGTCCGATTACGCACATGTTGGTATTGATTGAATATGATGAGCAAAAAAAGCAATTCATAGTTAATGATTCCGGCACTAGAAATGGCGCTGAATATCATTATGATGAAAAAAATCTTTTTAATGCTATTCGTGATTATCCCACTGGAAATCACCACGTAAATCTGATTGATGAAAAAACAATTGAAAAAACAATGATTGTTGTGAAAAAAGAGAAAAAACAATGAAAAATCAGAAAAATTTATTTTGACATCAAGCGTGAATCAAAGTATGATATTTGAAGCATGTAATATAAATGAAAGTGAAAAAGTTTGTCTTTAAGCGGTATTTTTTAAAAACAAAAAAGGAATGAAAAATAGCTTTAAGAAGATTACAAGAAAAATTACAGGAAATCTTTTTGGAAATATATCAAAAGATATTGGTATTGATTTGGGTACGGCCAATACGTTGGTGTATGTTAAAGGAAAAGGAATCATGATAAATGAACCATCGGTAGTTGCTATAAATAAGCGAACCGGTCAGGTTTTAGCTATTGGTAAGGAAGCTAAGCGTATGGTTGGTAAAACTCCCGGACATATTGTGGCAATCAGGCCATTAGTGGATGGCGTAGTGAGTGATTTTGAAGTTACAGAACAGATGTTGCGTTATTTTATTGAAAAGGTTCATAAAGAATCTTTTTCTTTAATGCCACGCCCGCGGGTTTTAATTGGGATACCTTCCGGAATAACCGAGGTTGAAAAAAAGGCCGTAATCGATGCGGCTATAAATGCTGGCGCTCGCGAAGCTTATCTTATTGAAGAGCCGATGGCTGCGGCAATTGGCGCTAGATTGCCAGTTATAGAAGCTCGAGGTAATATGGTTGTTGATATTGGTGGAGGAACATCGGAAATAGCCGTTATTTCATTGGGAGGAATTGTAGCAGCTCGCAGTCTTCGAGTGGCTGGCGATGAAATGAATGAAGATATAATAAGATATTGTCGAGATGAATTTAATCTTTTAGTTGGAGAAAAAACAGCTGAGGATATAAAAATTGCAATTGGTAGCGCTTATCATCAAGAAGAAACACTAACTTACGCAATTCGCGGAAGGGATTTGGTGAGTGGATTGCCAAAAGAGATTGTTATGAATGATGAGCAAGTCAGAGAGGCTCTCTCAAGATCTATTCGAATAATTATCAATAACATAAAAACCGTAGTAGAAGAAACCCCGCCTGAACTTCTTTCTGATATCATGCAAAGAGGTATTATTTTAGCTGGGGGAGGAAGTCTTGTGCGCGGTTTGGATAAACTTATCGCTGATCAAACGGAAATTCCGGTTAGAATGATGGAAGATCCATTGACGGCAGTTGTTCGTGGAGCAGGAATTGTGTTGGAGGATATCGAATCTTTAAAACATGTTTTGGTGGAAGATCAGGGAGAGAGGAGTTATAAATAGAATGAGATTTAAGAGAATAAATGAAAAGATTTTCTTCTAAAAAATTAGTTAAAGTTTTTTTTGTGGTGGCAATATCTGGATTGTTGATTTTTTTTAATCCTCGAAATTTTTTTGATCCAGCCCGTTCTTTTTTGGGAAAAACAGCTTATCCTTTCCAATTGTTTTTTTATTCAATTTCTTATGAGATGAACAAGATAGTTGAATTTTTAGGTTCCATTGATCAATTAAAAGAGGAGAATAATAAGATAATGATTGAGAATAGGAATTTATTAGCGGAAAATGTTCGTCTTCGCGATATGGAAAGGGAAAACAGCTTCTTGCGAGAACAAATCGACCTTATTCCGAGAGGGGAATTTAATTTGGAAGCAGCTTTTATTATAGGTCAAGATCCGCAAGGATTTGGAAACTGGATTGAAATAAATAAAGGATCTTCTGATGATTTACACGAAGGAATGGCAGTCGTTGTTTCTAATGGAATTTTGATTGGGAAAATTCAACAAGTTTTTACCAATCGTTCAATGGTCATGTTGCTCTCTAATCCCAAAAGTGCGATTGGCGTGATGATATCCGAATCGGGAGCTAAGGGAATAACCAAGGGGGAGTATGGTTTAGGCGTAATGATGGATTCTATCTTGCAAACTGATTCTGTGATTATTGGAAATGAGGTTGTTACTTCTGGGATTGGTGGAAATATTCCAAGAGGACTTTTTGTGGGAATTGTTCAAGAAGTGCGTTCTTCCAGTGATCATCTTTTTCAGCAAGCAATAATTTTATCCCCCGTGAGTGTTTCCAAATTAGAAACAGTTTTTGTCATAAAATCAGAAAAATGATATGAGAAAAATGATTATATATTTTCTGGTAATTTTCTTTTCCATAATATTGCAAATCAGCTTCAGTTTTCCTCTGGGTGGTTTTTTGTGGTCTGCAGATTTCGTGTTGATGTTGGTCTTGGTCTGGACGTTATTGGATGGATTTGATTCTTTTTTGCCCTGGTCGATTTTAGCGGGACTTCTTTATGATTTAGCGGCTTTTTCTCCGGTCGGGATTCACGTAATAATTTTTTCTTTATTGGCTTATAGTGTTAGTTTTTTTTCTAAGAGATTTTCAGTTGAAATAAAAGGAGCTGGAATATTATTGATATTATTTTTCGTATTAGCTGGCACATTAGCTTCACATAGCATTTTTTTATATCTAGAATTCGGAATGGTCGCAATTCGATCAGAATTTCTTGATGTTAAATCCCTGCTTTGGAGTTTGAGTGTAATTGGAATTTTAAATTTAATAATTTTTTCCGGTTGGTTTTCTTTGATTAGTTGGTTGGAAAAATTTTTTTATTTAAAAAAGACAGAAAAAAAGATTATTGTTTAAATTAAATATTTTTTATTTTATGTTTAAGAAAAAACGATATTTTTCCAAAGGGCTGGAAATAGAAGATTATGTTTTGACGGCGACGGAAAAAGAATCTTCACACATGGAGAGGCCATTGGAAAAAAAATGGTTTAATTTTTTTTGGTACGCGCTGGTTTTTTTTATGTTACTTTTGGTATTAAAAGTAACTTATTTAACAGTTATAAAAGGAGCTTATTATAAAGAAATTGCTAAGGGTAACAGCATTCGTTCAGTTGTGGTGAAATCTGCGCGTGGCAGAATATTTGATCGACGCGGTAATTTGTTGGTAAATAATATTCCCAGTGTCGATGTTGTGGCGATTCCAACGGATTTGCCTCAAAATGAAGATGATTTGAAAAAAATGGCAGAAAAATTGGCTGTTTTTTTGGGAATAAGTTTTGACGAAGTAATTACAAAAATTTCGGCAATTGAAAAAAAATCAGTTAATCCGATTTTAGTTAAGGATAATATCACGCAAGATCAAATGCTTTTTTTATTAGAAAAATTTGAAGAATTTCCAGGTATCAGGATTGAAAAAACGGCTATTCGGGAATACGTGGACAGCTCGATATTTTCAAATGTTTTGGGGTATGAGGGAAAAATAGAAAAAAAGGAAATGGAAAATAATCCTAGTTATTTATTAACAGATTATATCGGTAAGCAAGGAATAGAAAAAGCCTATGAAAAAGTTTTACGCGGAGTGCACGGAGCTTTGCAAATAGAAGTGGACTCTCGTGGAAACATGAAAAGGGAAGTTGGCGTTATAAATCCGCAACCAGGAAATGATTTGATATTGAGTATAGATGCTGATTTGCAGAAGAAACTTTATGATTCTCTTTTGGCGCAACTTGAGAAAGCCAAGGTAAAAACCGGGGCGGCAGTTGTTCTTAATCCCAAAAATGGAGAAGTTTTGGCGATGGTGACTTTGCCTAGTTATGACAATAATCTTTTTTCGCAAAAAATTTCTCAAGGGCAATATCTAAATCTTATTAATGATCCGGATAAACCTCTTTTTAACCGGGTTATTTCTGGAGAATATGCTCCTGGTTCTGTGGTTAAGCCGGTATTGGCAATTGGCGCGCTTTCCGAGGGAGTGATAAATGCTGACACTGTTATTGATGGCATGGGCGGTATTTTAACTATTGGTAATTTTTCTTTTCGTGATTGGAAAGCGCATGGCCCTAGCGATGTGCGTAAAGCGATTGCTGAAAGTAATGATATATTTTTCTATTCGATTGGCGGTGGCTATGGTAACATTCAAGGTTTGGGCATGAGTCGCATGAAAAAATATTATAATTTATTTGGTTATGGTAATAAAACCGGAGTTGATATTCCAGGTGAGGCCAGTGGATTTATTCCTGATGAGCAATGGAAGCTGAATAAAATAGGTGAAAAGTGGTATGTGGGAAACAGTTATCATGCATCAATTGGTCAAGGTTATGTAACGGCAACGCCTTTGCAAATAGCCAATAGCATAGCGGCTATCGTTAATGGCGGAACACTGTATCAACCGCATATAGTCTCGCAGATTAGAAAAAACACCGGTGAAAGTGAAGATATTAAACCGCAAATCATTAGCAAAACCGGAGTGTCAGCTGATATCTTGAAAATTTCCAAAGAAGGAATGCGCAAAACTGTGTTGGAGGGAACCGCGCAGCAACTAAAAACCTTATCAGTAGAGGTTGGCGGTAAAACTGGAACGGCCCAATTTGGCAATGAGAAAAAAACTCATTCTTGGTTTGCTTCTTTTGCTCCCTATGAAAATCCAGAAATGGTCATGGTTATTTTAATGGAAGGAAAAAGCGAAGATCAAACCAGTTCTGTTCCAGTTACTAAAGAAGTTTACGATTGGCATTTTTCTCGGACTCGATTATAGTGATTGCAAAACAATGTATCGCTATTTTTATGCATTGACATTAGCACAAAAAAATGGTATTGTTCTCTGGTTGTGTTATAATTTGAAAGAGATATTTGAGTGCATTATTCATTAAGGCATATTGAGTAATCGCCTGATTTTTAAAATCGGGAGGAAAGTCCGGACATTCATCTGTCGCTTTTGGCGGCAGTAACGGTAGCGGGTAATACCCGTCGAAAGTAATTTCAGAGGTGCGAGCAGAGACGTTTTAAATCGAGAGATTTAAAACGCCCTATTGAAAAATGGGGCGAGTCCCGATAGTAATTTCGGGAGTGAAACGGCTAAATCCTTACTGGGATGCAAGATCGTATTCCGATGCTAGTCATCGGTTTGTATCGCTTGAGCCTGCTTGGCAACAACAGGCCCAGATAAATGATTGCTCACGACAGAATCCGGCTTATAGATATGCCTTGATGAATAATGGATTTAAATTATAAATTTGGTATATTTTGAAATTTTTATGAAAAAGAAATCCGAATTGTTTTTTAGTGCCGTGCAAATTCCAATAGATGCGGTCATGATAATCTTAGCGGCCATTAGTTCTTTCGCGGTTCGTAATATTCCGGAAATTTTAGCACTGAAGCCAAAGTTATATGTTTTTTCTTTTTCTGCGTATTTAAAGATAATGTTGGTTGTTGTGCCACTTTTCATTGTAGTGTACGCATTAGAGGGACTGTATAACATCAAAACCACCAGAAAATTTTGGCAAGAAGCTCTTAGGGTTTTTCTGGCCACTTCAATTGCTCTGGTTATAATAATAGTTACAATATTTTTAAAAAGAGAATGGTTTTCTTCTCGTTTTGTTATTTTAGCCGGTTGGTTGTTGGTGGTTTTTTATGTGACTTTTGGCAGATATGTTTTACAAAAGATTCAAAAATATTTTTTAGTTAAGAAGGGAATTGGAGTTTACAGGGTTTTATTGATTGGAGTTAATGGGAAAATAAAAAAAATAAGTCAGGTTATTCAAAAAAATCCTATTTTGGGTTATCGAATTGTTGATCATATTGCCACTGGCAGTATTCGAAATATCAAGGAAATAAAATTAAAAAAAGGAGTGGATGAAATAATTGTCTGTGATTCGACTTTAACTGATGATGAGCAAGAAAAATTGATTGATTATTGTGCAATTAACAATATTGTTTATAAATTCATTCCGACAACATTGCAAACCTCCCGTTTTGAGGTTGGAATTTTTAACGGGGAGCCGATAATTGAAATTAAAAATACTCCATTGGATGGTTGGGGCAGGATACTAAAAAGAACTTATGATATCCTGGGTTCAACTTTTCTGATTGTTCTTTTTTCGCCAGTAATGCTGTTAGTGGCGTTGCTGATAAAATTAGAATCTTATAGTGAAAAAAAATCAAAAGGACCAATAATTTATAAAAATGAAAGAATCGGCAGTAATGGTAAAAAATTTCAAGTTTATAAATTTCGTTACATGAAGTGGGAGTTTTGTACTGATCCTAATACCGCGGATGGTAAAAAAGCCCTCGAATATGAAAAAAAATTAATAGCGGAATTGTCTATCAGAAAAGGTCCTTTGTATAAAATAAAAAATGATCCACGAAAAACCAAGATCGGTACTTTTATTGAAAAATATTCAATTGATGAATTGCCGCAACTTTTCAATGTCTGGAAGGGTGAAATGAGTTTAGTGGGTCCTAGACCTCATCAGGAAAGAGAAGTGGCCAAATATAATGAATATCATCGCAGGTTACTGACTATAAAGCCGGGAATTAGTGGAATGGCTCAAATAAGCGGTCGATCCGATCTTGATTTTGAAGATGAATATAAATTGGATGTTTTTTATATTGAAAATTGGTCGTTGTGGTTGGATATGCTAATCTCAACTAAGACTATTCGGGCTTTGTTGAAAAAAAGAAGAAATTAAACCTAGTTTTGGGATTTTTATTTAAAAAAATACTTTAAAATAAGCAATAGATCCTGTTTGACAAAAACTTTGAATTGGATTATAATTAAAAATAAGAAGCTATTGAATTGGGATTATTTAAAAAGTTCTCAAACAAGCTTGGCTATAATCATTAAGCGTAATACTAAGATGACAGATGTAAGACCGACAGATCAGGACTTTCTCGAGTATACCGTGAAGGCACTCGTTGATCATCCTGAAGATGTCAAGGTAGAGAGGAAAATTGATGAAATGGGCGTTCTTATTACATTGGATGTAAATCCAGCGGATATGGGAATGGTTATTGGCCGCGAAGGTCAAACAGCTAAAGCCCTTAGAACGGTTTTGAGAGTTATTGGAGCAAGAAATAATGCTCGTGTTAATCTTAAAATCAATGAACCAGAAGGTTCAACTAGAGGCAGAAAAGAAGAAAAATCAGTTGAAAGAAGTATTGATGATGTAGTGGGAGATTTGAATATATAATCATCAGAAATCTTCAAATATTAAAAACCGCCTTAAGGCGGTTTTTTTGATGCATCTTAAATTTAAATAAGGGGATGGAGATATTTAAACACCTTTTTTCATCTTTCTTATTGTGTTAGAATTAAAATAAGAAACGTAAAATGTCAATCAATATTTTTGTTAAATTTAAGGTTATGAAAAAATTCGATTTAGTCACTATATTTCCGGGCATGTTTGATAGTTATTTTAATGAATCTATAATCAAGAGAGCCAAAGATAGTGGTTTTATTGAAATTAATGTCCATAATCTACGTGATTATACAAACGATAAACACAAAACAGTGGATGATACTCCTTATGGCGGTGGAGCTGGAATGGTTTTGAAAGTTCAACCGATAAGGGATTGTTTGTGTGCTATAAAGTCTCAATCGGATTTACACCAAGATAAGAATTTAAAAGTTAGAACAATTCTTTTTTCAGCCAAAGGCAGACGGTATACGCAAGAAGATGCCAGAAGATTATTAACATATGATCGGTTGATCATGGTTTGTGGAAGATATGAAGGTGTGGATGATCGTGTAGCCAAACACATTGTCGATGAAGAGCTTTCTATTGGGGATTATGTTTTAACGGGAGGGGAAATTCCGGCCATGATAGTTGTTGATAGTTTGACGAGGCTGATTCCCGGTGTCCTGGGAAATTCAGAGAGTTTTGTAATTGAATCCCATAGCAGTGATGGTTATTTGGAATATCCGCAATATACCAAGCCGGAAGATTTCGAAGGCTGGAAGGTGCCAGAAGTTTTATTAAGTGGAAACCATGCAGAAATTGAAAAATGGAGAAGTAGCCACTCACAAAAAATAAATAAATAATTAATTAATTAGTAAATTTCAAATTATTTTTTATGCGAAAAATTAGTATCGCTAAAAATGATATAGATAAGCCGTTATTATTTTCAATATTGGCATTAATGGTTTTCGGTTTGATTATGATTTCTTCGGCGGGAATAATATATTCACAAACTCGGTTTGGTGATGCTTATTATTTTTTTCGGCGCCAGTTTTTTTTCGGCGCCATCCCGGGGCTTTTAGTGATGTATTTTGTGCAAAAGATAGATTATCATTATTGGAAAAAAATTACCTTTCCTTTATTTCTGATTTCGATAATTTTTTTGCTATTGATTTTTGTCCCAGGTATTGGAATTAAGGTTTACGGTGCTACTAGGTGGATAGATTTGGGACCAATTTCTTTTCAGCCTTCGGAAATGGCTAAATTTGCTTTGATAATTTATTTAGCAACTTGGCTGGAGAGCAAAGGAGAACGTCGAATTAAAGATTTTTTTGAAGGATTGGTGCCTTTTATGGGCATAGTTGGATTATTAGGATTTTTAATACTTAAGCAACCGGACATGGGAACATTGGGTGTTTTGGTTTTGATAGCGGTTTCAATTTTCTTTGTTTCTGGCGCTAAGATTTCACATCTTATAGCCCTGGGATCTTTTGGCTGTTTAATTGTTTTTTTATTGGTTAAACTGGAACCCTATCGTTTTGATAGAATAATGGCATTTTTAGATAGAGGTGGAGATCCGCAAGGAATTGGATATCAAATAAATCAAGCATTGTTAGCGGTTGGATCGGGAGGAATTTTCGGTCTGGGTTTAGGTCATAGTCGACAGAAATTTAATTATTTACCAGAGCCAGTGGGGGATTCTATTTTTGCTATAATAGGAGAAGAATTAGGAATGATTGGCGCGCTGGTTTTAGTTGGACTTTTTTTGACTTTAGCGTATCGTGGTTTTTCCATTGCTAAAAAGGCCCCGGATGAATTTGGAAGATTGGTGGCAATAGGAATAATCGCTTGGATTGTTTTTCAAGCTTTTATTAATATAGCTGCTAACACAGCTCTAATTCCGTTGACGGGAATACCTCTGCCATTTGTCAGTTATGGCGGTACATCTTTGATATTTTTGTTGTTCGCAGTTGGCGTATTGATGAATATTTCCAAACAAAGCAAATCAATTTTTTAGGTTATTGGCTTTTTAACTTTTTGAATATAATTAGCACCAAAAAGTTAAAAAGTTAAAAAGTTAAAAAATAAGCGTATGCGAATAGTATTAACGGGGGGCGGTAGTGGAGGTCATCTTTTTCCTCTTATTGCTGTAGCTAGAAAATTGAAGCAAAAATTGGGACCAGAAGCGGAGTTTTTATATATAGGTTCGGGAGCTCCAATTGAAAAGGAAATAATGGAAAAGGAGGGAATTCCAGTGAAAAATGTTAAAAGTGGAAAATTAAGACGATATTTTTCTTTGGATAATTTTACAGATTTATTTAAAATTCCATTGGGTATAATTCAATCTTTTTGGATATTGCTACGTTTTATGCCGGATGCGGTTTTTTCCAAAGGTGGATTTGCGTCTTTTCCAATAGTTTTTAGCGCTTGGGTTTATCGAATTCCGGTTTTGATACAAGAATCGGATTCCGTTGCTGGCCTGGCTAATAGAATTTCAGCTAAATTTGCCAAAAGAGTGGCAGTGGCTTATCCTTCGGCTAAGAAATATTTTTTTGAAAAAAAGACAGCAATGATCGGTAATCCTATTCGAGAGGATATTATTGGTGGTGATAGTGCTTCCGGTTTAGCTCAATTTGATCTTTCCGCCTCAAAGCCGGTAATTTTAGTTTTAGGTGGTAGCCAAGGCGCTCAGGCCATAAACAAAGCGGTGGCAAGAATTTTGCCTGAACTCCTATTGAAAGCACAGGTCATTCATCAAACTGGTAGTGCTAATTATGAAAAAACTATTCATGAAGTAGCGACTTATGGAGTTAAAGCCGGCAGAGATGGTTATGTAGCAGTTCCTTTTTTAGATGGTGAACAAATTAAAAATGCTTTCGCGGTTTGTAACATGGTTATTAGTAGGGCAGGAGCCGGTTCTATTGCTGAAATAGCCGCCAATGGCAAACCGACAATTTTAATTCCATTGGCTAAATCAGCCAATGATCATCAGCGACTCAATGCCTTTGAGGTTTCAAAAATTGGCGGAGCCCTAGTCTTGGAGGAAAATAATTTAGGAGAACATATTTTTTTACAAAAAATTGAAAAAATATTGGAAGACAAAGAATTGGCACAATCAATGGCAGAGAAAATAAAAGTTTTTTATCACCCCAATGCGGACGAGGTTATTGCCAATGGGGTCATTGAGATGATATAGTGAAACTTAAAATACAAAAAATAATGGACATGGATTTTTCAAGAATAAAAGAAGTTTATTTCATTGGTATTAAAGGAACCGGCATGGCTGCAATGGCTGAGATTCTTCATGATAGAGGAATTAAGGTTTTTGGTTCGGATACGAGTGAACATTTTTTTACGGATGAAGTTCTAAAAAGAAAAGGGATTCCTTTTTTTGAAGGTTTTTCAGCTGAGCATGTTCGTCAATATGTGGATTTTTTCGTGCATTCTACTGCTTATAATAAAGATAATAATATAGAAATAGCTGAAGTTGAAAAAAGGGGAGGAGCTTTAATTAGTTACCCGGAACTTCTGGGGATGTTATTTCGTGAAAAAATGGGTATTGCTGTTTGTGGAAGTCATGGCAAAACAACAACTACGGCAATGCTGGGCGAATCTTTGCGCTCTGCCGGAAAAGATCCTAATGTTTTGGTGGGAAGTCAGGTTATTGATTGGAAGAGCGGGGTACTTTCAGGCAAGGGTGAATATTTTGTGGCAGAGGCTGATGAATATCAAAATAAATTAAGATTCTATGATCCTTGGGCAGTTATACTTACGAGTATTGATTGGGATCATCCGGATTTTTTCCCGGACGCAGCTTCTTATCGCGAAGTTTTTCAAAAATTTGTCAGTCGTATCCCTAAATCCGGATTTCTTTCGATTTGGGGGGATAGTGCTGATACGATAACAGTTTCCAGAAGCGCAGTGTGTTCGATAGTTAAATATGGTTTTGATGAAGATAATGATTATCGTATAATAAATTATCAGCCAGTAGTTGATAATAATGAAGGCAAAAAAGAAGATAGTAATAAATCTGCGCAATCTTTTGAAATTTATTTTAAAGAAAAAAAATTAGGAAAATTTAGTTTGAAACTTTTAGGAAAGCACAATGCTTTAAATGCCACCGCTGCTATTTCAGTTTGTCATCGAATCGGGGCTGATTTAGAAAAAGTTTCTCAAGCTTTGGCTAATTTTCATGGAACTTCCCGGCGGTTTGAATTTATGGGCACATATAAGGGGGCCACGATAATCGATGATTATGGTCATCATCCGGACGAAATAAGATGCACTTTGGCTGGCGCCAGGGAAAAATATCCAAATAAAAATATCTGGGCAGTTTTCCATCCGCACACGTATTCTCGAACTAAAGCCCTGCTTCATGAATTTTCACAAAGTTTTGAAGATGCGGACAGAGTTTTAATTTTAGATATTTATGCCAGTGCCCGTGAAAAAGAAGGCGGAGTTTCTTCTGCTGAAATGGTCAAATTAGTTAATCGTTATATTCCCGGAAAAGCTGAACATATTCCAACAATTGAAGATGCAGTTGAATTTTTGAAAGATAAAATAGGACAACCGGACGTAGTGATTCTTATTGGAGCGGGAAATGTTTGGGAAATTGGTCGAAAACTTTTAAAAAATTAGCAATCGGTTCCAGTTATAGTTTATCGGGAATTTTTGGATAGTTATGAAATTTTAAAAAATATTATGTTAAAAATAGAAAAAAATGTACCTTTGGCGAGCTATACGACTTTTAATATCGGTGGCGCAGCAAAATTTTTTTCCAGCGTGAAAAATGAAAATGAATTACTAGAGGCTATTGAATACGCTCAGTGTAAAAATTTGTCAATTTTTATATTGGGTGGTGGTAGCAATGTTTTAATTAACGATGCTGGATTTGATGGATTAGTTATTAAATTAGAAAATAATCAATTGAAAATAATTGATAATGTTTTAGAGTGTCAGGCGGGAGTTATTCTTTTGGATGCGGTAAAAGCGGTGGCAGAAAATAATTTAACTGGTTTTGAATGGGCAGTTGGCATTCCGGGAACTTTTGGTGGTGCGGTACGTGGCAATGCCGGAGCTTTCGGTGGCGATATGGCAGTTAATATAAAAAGTGTGAAATTTTTGGAAATTAAGGAAAACGGTTGGCAGATAAAAGAAAGTTCTGTTGATAAATGTGATTTTGAATATCGAAGCAGTTTTTTTAAGAAAAAAAACGGATCAGTTATTTTGTCAGCTAAAATGGAATTTAAAAAAGGTAATCGACAGGAAATTTTTGCAAAAATGGATGATATTTTAATAAAAAGGGAGCTTAAACAACCGCAAGATTTTCCTAGTGCTGGTTCTTTTTTTCAAAATCCGGTAGTAGATAGCGATGAGCTGATAATTAAATTTGAAAAGGATATTGGTGCGCCAAGTCGCGAAAGAAAAATTGCGGCCGGTTGGTTAATTGAAGAAGCCGGATTGCAGGGCAAGAAAATTGGTGGTGCAATGATTAGTGAAAAACATGCTAATTTTTTGATCAATACCGGTGATGCTAAGGCAAATGATGTGGTTATGTTAGTGAGTTTTGTTAAACAGCAAGTACGAACTAAATTAGGAGTTAAACTGAATGAAGAAATTCAGTATGTAGGATTTTAATAAGTAAGCGTTTTGAAATTGAAATTTTGAGTTTTATTAAGGAGTATTATAAATAGATGAAAAAATAGCATAATTATTAAAATAAACAAATATGGTAATGTTAACCGGAGTTGTCAATAATGTGAGATTTATGACCAAGGGAATTGAGTTGGGGGAAGAAACAAAACACTATGTTCTTAAACGACTGGAAACGTTGGATAAGTTTGTTGGTAAAGTAATTCAAACTGAAGTTGAGGTTGATATGGATAAAAAGGGTAAATTTAGAATAGAAGTTATGATTAAGACTCCGCGAAATCTTTTTCGAGCTGAAGATGTAACAGAAAGTGTCGAAGGATCAATCGATTTGATTATTGATCAATTGCAAGAACAGATAGTGGATGAAAAAGAAAGATTTAGAACTTTGCAAGAACGGGGCGCTAGATCGCTTAAGAAAAAAGCTGTGATTGATGAAAATGCTCGATTTTAGAAAGAAAAAACCGCCCTGTTTTCGGGCGGTTTTCGGTATGGAGTTTTTAACCCCTGTTTGTTTTTTTGATTAATATTTCCATGGTTACTAATCTTCGTCCCCAATTCTCAGCATCTTCCTTGGAATTGGAAAATATATCGATGCATTGGGGATTTTTTCGCATAGTTGCGCCGGTGTCTTCAATTATTCCTAATTGGATATTAGCATCCTTTATTCTGACCAGTGTTCCTTCAGGAAAACGATTAAAATTGGCCGCAATCGTTCCGATACCTGGTCGTGTCCCAGTGGCTGTTTTTTCGCCTGTGCCATTTATTTTTATTGCGGCTAAATACTTCTTTTCGTTGGGATAATCCTTTCGTTGAGGTTTGATGTATTTAGTTGCCAGGACTTGCACGGTTTTGACAACTTCATATTTTTCGACAAGTGGCGGTGGCGGAACGTACTTGTGGTACGTTTGCCTGGAAATGGTTTGGACGCACATTAATAAGAATATTAATGCGTATAGCCAAATTTTCACTTAATAAAGCTCCTTTCTTTTTTATAATGCTTAGAAAAAATCAAACTAAGTTTAGTTTAATTTTATGCACGGAATTTATTCTAACACGAATGTATAAAAAGTCAATATTTTAGTTTTTATATTTGAATTTGCTCTGGACGGCGGTCGCTTTTATTTGTAAACTGAAAGGGTGGTGCAGTTTTTAATTATATTTAAATTTAGCCTCGAATGACTGGAGGGATATTTTGGAAAGTTTTAGGAATTTGAGGTTTTATGTCTTGCGATATGTCGTTATTTGGAAAAATTTTTGGTTCAAACGAAAGGGAAATAAATAAAGTCAGACCGTTAGTAGAAAAAATAAATTCATTGGAAAAATTGATTTCCGAATTCACCGATCAGCAAATTAAGGAAAAAACCATAGAATTTCGTGATCGTCTTTTAAAAAACGAAACTTTGGATGATATTTTGCCGGAGGCTTTTGCAATAGTTCGGGAGGCTGCCAAGAGAGTAATGGGAGAAAGGCATTATGACGTTCAACTTTTAGGCGGAATTGTTTTACATCAAGGTAAGATTGCGGAAATGAAAACCGGAGAAGGAAAAACGTTAACTTCTACATTGCCGATTTATCTTAATGCTTTGACAGGAAAGGGCGTGCACGTAGTTACGGTTAATGATTATCTGGCTAAACGCGATTGCAATTGGATGGGCTCGATATATGATTTTTTGGGAATAAAAACGGCTTGTATCGTTAATAATGCCTCATACGTTTATGAGGCAAAAACCGTTGATAAGGATGAAATTAGTGTAGAAAAGGAAAATTTAACTCCAATTTCCAGAAAAGAAGCTTATGCGGCGGATGTAACTTATGGCACCAATAATGAATTTGGCTTTGATTATTTGCGTGACAATATGGTGCAAGATATTTCTCGAATGAGTCAACGGGAAATGAATTTTGCGATTGTTGACGAAGTGGATTCAATTTTGATTGATGAAGCTCGGACACCATTGATAATTTCGGCGCCGGATAGTGAATCAACCAAGCTTTATCAGCAATTTGCCAGAATCGTCCCTCGTTTAAAAGAAGGACAGGATTATGAAGTGGATGAAAAAATGAAAGCGGCAACGCTCACGGAGCAAGGCATTTTTAAGATTGAAGAAATGCTCGGAGTAGGTAATATTTATGAAGTTGGAAAAATAAATTATGTGCATCATTTGGAACAATCCCTAAAAGCGCATGCTATTTTTAAGTTGGATCGGGATTATGTCGTGAAAGACGGTCAGGTTATAATAGTCGATGATTTTACTGGCAGATTAATGGATGGTCGAAGATATAGTGATGGTTTACATCAAGCAATTGAAGCAAAAGAAGGAGTGGAAGTTCAAAAAGAATCTCGGACATTGGCAACTATTACATTTCAGAATTATTTCAGAATGTATAATAAACTTTCTGGTATGACTGGAACTGCTATGACGAGCGCGGAAGAATTGTTTCGAGTATATAAATTAGATGTAATTGAAATACCTACCAATAAGATATTGATCAGAAAAGATTTGCCAGATGTTGTTTATAAAACCGAAAAAGGCAAATTCGATGCCATCGTTAAGGAAATAAAAGAAATAAATATCAAAGGTCAACCAGTTTTGGTCGGTACTATTGCGATTGAGAAATCGGAATACTTAAGCATGCTCCTTGCTCGAGAAGGAGTGGCACACGAAGTGCTTAATGCTAAACATCACGAAAAAGAAGCGGCGATTATTGCTAAGGCTGGTCAGAGAGGGGCAGTTACTATTGCTACTAATATGGCTGGTCGAGGAACTGATATTAAGCTGGGGCAAGGAGTTAAGGAAGTTGGCGGGCTATATATTATGGGAACAGAAAGACACGAAGCGCGTAGAATTGATAATCAGCTCAGGGGAAGAGCCGGACGGCAAGGTGATCCGGGAATTTCACAATTTTATGTTTCATTGGAAGATGAGCTAATGCGTCGATTTGGAGGTGATCGGTTAAAAAATTTGATGGATAAATTAGGTTTGCCGGAAGATCAGCCAATTCAAAATCCGATTATTTCTAAAACTATTGAAAGCGCTCAATCTAAAATTGAAGGATATAATTTTGATATCCGGAAGCACGTGTTGGAATATGACGATATTATGAATAAGCAAAGAGAGGTTATTTATAAAAAAAGAAAAGAGATTTTATTGTTGGAAAATGCGAAAAATGAAATTTTGGAATATCTCAAGGAAGAAATTGAACAGACAGTTTCGGCCTATTGCGTGGATGATGATTTTCTTTGGGAAACTGAAAAAATTATTACTGATATCGCGGATATATTTCCTTTTTCGCAAGAAAACGGAGTTGAATTGAAAAAAATTCAAGCCGACAAGGTTAAAACGGTGGCTGAGAAAAAAACCGCAATAACGGATTATGTATTTGGCGAGGCCAAGCATTTCTATGGAATCAAGGAACAGGAAATAGGTCAAATGAATATGCGCAATATTGAAAAAGCGATTATATTGCAAACTATCGATACTCTTTGGATGAATCATTTAGATGAAATTGATTATCTTCGCCAAGGCATAGGACTTAGGGGTTACGGACAAAGAGATCCATTGATCGAGTATAAAAGGGAAGCTTTCAATCTTTTTTCACATTTGATGGAAAATATTCGCACTACGATAATCAGGACGGTTTTTAAGGTTTCTCAAATGTCAGTGCCAGATGAAAATAATATGGTTAAAAAAGTTCCGGAAAATGTGCAATATAGTGGAGGTGAATATATCAATCAGTTCGGCAGTGCAAGCAGAGAAGAAAATGGAAAAAGCAAAGAGATTAAAAAAAATAAACCTTTGGTGAAAAATGAAGATATTGGACGCAATGATCCTTGTCCTTGCGGTAGTGGCAAGAAGTATAAGCGCTGTTGTGGAAATTAGGAGTTGAAAATAAAGTTGTTTCCGTCGGTAAATGGGGGATTAATAGGGAAAACTCGCGTGAAGAGCGCGGGTTTTTTCTGTATCGAAAACCCGATTTTTGGAAATTTAATAAGAATAATGAAAAGCAAATTAAAAAGTTATCAGACAATCTAAACACCGCGAATATCAATAACTGTTTTAAAAATTTTGGTTTTTGTTTATTTGGAAATTTTATTGTATACTGATATAAAAAGAATAAGTTAATTTCAATATTCAACACAACAAGCAGTTGAAGGTATTGTTAAGATTTATCAAACATTATTTAATTAAGGGGGTGCAAATTTTTTCGTATTTAATTTTAAATGTGAAATCATGAAAAAAATAAAACAAATATTTTTCTCTAAAAAAAACTTAAAAAGGGATATCAGCGTAACAATCCTATTCTTCATAGCCAGTATTACTGCGGTAAGCGCCGGTAATTTAGATTCGCCGGGCAGTCCCAGTTCGACAATGTATACGCTAGGCAATATTTATCAGCGACTTATAACCAATCAGGAAGCGCAAGAGAGCGATCACCTTTTTTCTCCAGCCAGTAATCCAGCATCCAGTTTTCATACTTTAAAGGAAATTTATGAAGCTATACCGACTATTGATCCAACCAAAATAAAGACAGGAACGAATTATTTGGGAATTTCCGGAACTCTTATTCCTAGCAGTGGAACAGCCGGAGCAGCTGATTTATTTGGCGGAAAAACAGCGAATTTGACCGATGACTGGGATTTGGATACGGGAACGTTAAATTTGGCGTGCAATATAAGTATTTTTGATGGTACGGAAAATAAAATTTCGGATTCATATGATGGCGGAGGTAATGGAAATAATCGTTGGTGTATTACTGATAGCGCAACAGCAGTAGCTGCCGATATTTTGTCCGGAAAAAAAGCCTGGGTAGATGGTGTTGAAATTACCGGAACAGCTGATATTTTTTCTTATGGCGATTCTTTTGCGGATCAAGTGCTTATGACAGCTGATGCTCCCGGAACGTATGATGCAGAAAATATTTCGGCGGAAACAGTTAAAAAAGGAATATCTTTTGGTGTTTCTGAAACAGGTGAATTTTCGGGTTATCCCGGAACTGGTTGGGAGCCTAACGAAAGCGGAGACGGTTCAGTTGCTCTTAACCAAGCTAATTGCGAAAGCGCGGCCAACTGGAAATGGTTTGAAGACGCCAATGGAGATGGGGACACGACTGATTCGGAAGATGGGGAATGTGTTCTTACAGCTACGGTTGTTTCCAGTTCGTGGAACGGGGCAGAGCAGGTGACGCCTAACAATCTGGGAACAGTGGCATCGCCCATCGTGGCAACAGGCGGTTCGGCAAGTTCCATAACCGTATCCGGCGCCAGCTAGACAGCGGATGCGTATAAAAATCACATTGTTAAAATAAAAGCCGGAACAGCGGTTAATTGCTGGGGCAGGGTAAAGACCAATACGGCTGATACTATTACAGTCTATGGCTCCTGGCTTTCAACCGCCTATGCCGGAAGTTGTGGAACGCCGGACGGAACGTCGACTTTCATTGTTTCGGACGACTGGGGTCAATATGATAACTCCTGGATAGGAGATTATTCCTGTAGTGGTGATTATCCGAATGGAACAGTCAGTCTTGGCTCATATCCTGCCAGCGGAACTATTGCTTTGGCAGTGACTGATTGTTATGACGGGAAACGTGACCTCTTGCCCAATGAAACCGATCGGGCGGTAATAAACGGTACTGCTACCGCCGCAGATGCCACTTCCATTACGGATTCCTCCCAAAGTCTTGATACGAACGTCTGGATCGGACAGAAAGTGCTGGTGACCAGCGGGACAGGCAGCGGTTCGTATGGATTTATTGAATCCAACACTGCTACCGCAATTACGGTTACCGACTGGCTGGGAGGAGATGATCCCGGCGTTGGATCAGCCTTTAAAATCATTTATATAGTGCCTCACGCTGCTTATACGCCGGATGCACTCACTGACGGCGATGCGGACGACGCCAAGGCCAATAATGGGCCTCTGATGGCCGAACAGCTCAATAACTGGAAAGGAACCAAATTGCCGAGCTCAAGTGACTTTTTCGGCTTTTGCGGCTATCATAATGGCGGATCGGATTATGAAAGCACCACCGGAGCAAACAGTGCCAATAAGAGTTACGGGAATTACGGCGGTCAAATTGGTCGGACCGATGAGTTTATGGATCTTGCCAATAGTGGCTCTTGGGAATGGCTCTCGGAGCAGCACAACTACTATGGTGCGCGGGTAGCGGGGGGTAACGCCTGCTCGTACTTCAATAATAATAGTGTCAACAATAGCAACCGTTTCCGTGGGGTGTTCCGTCCTTAAGATTTCTCCATTTTATTTTTGATTATTTGTATTTTGGGAGTGCTTAACTGCGCGTAATAAATTTTTATCAAGTGCGTGATTTTTTAAACTATTTTTATTATTGTGTGATTTTTAATGTCGGGTTAAAATATAAAAAAGGTAAAGAAGGTTTTAAAAAATGAAATTTTTTGATATAAGAAATAAAAATAATATATTTGTTATTTCGATAGCTTTGGTTATTGGAAGTGTGTTTTTTTGGTATGCGACTGCCACCGAACCCACCAATATCGAGGCTGAACATAAATTCGCCTGGGGCGAAAACGTTGGCTGGCTTAATTTTGGATCAGATGATGGTGGAGTGATGGTTGAGGATTTGGCACTTTCTGGATATGTCTGGAGTGAAAATCTGGGATGGATATCGCTTAATTGTTCCAATGATAACTCCTGCGCCACATCGGACTATAAAGTTGCCAATGATGGAGAAGGAAATTTGTCCGGCTATGCTTGGGGAGAAAATATAGGATGGGTTAATTTTTCCCCGACAAACGGAGGCGTGCATATAGATTCTTCGGGTGAATTTTCCGGTTATGCCTGGGCGGAAAATACCGGCTGGATTATTTTTAATTGCCAGGATTTGGATTCTTGCGATGAATCGGATTTTCAAGTGAGAACGACGTGGTTGCCTTTTTCCGCAAGAAACCAGGATGAAAGCGAAGAGGAAGAAGAGCAGGAAGGAATAGAAGTCTCCGATGTTCATTATTCTTCCACGGATACCATGATTGTTATTAGTTGGGAGACCAACCATAATGCCGACAGTCATGTCCGATATGGTAAAGATAAAAATTTAGAGAAAGAAAAGAATGATAATGATAATGAAAAGAAACACCGAGTCGTGCTTCGAAATCTTGAGCCTGACACTCAATATTATTTTCACATAAAATCAACTAATGAAAATAACAATTCTGATACTTCAAAAATATATTCCATTTTCACTAAGCCGACCCCGGTTGTTTTTGCCAGACGTCAGTGGGAAAAAATAGATAACACAGAAAAACCTGAAGAAAGTTATGAGAAAGTGGAAATCGATGTTACTGATAAGCGTGAAATACAAATAGTAAATGAAGAAAAACCGGAGGAGAAGGTTGTGGAAATAAAAACGCAGGAAAATCGGGTGGATAAACCTAGTATCGTTTCGAGATTATTTTTGGGAACTAAGAACATGATGGTCGGTTTTTTCTCCGGAGCATATGATTTGGCGCTTGGCGGTCAAAGAAAAATTGTGGAATTTTTTGATTTTGCGGGAGAGAGAATTGCTGATGTTTATAATTCTTTTGTCGCTAAGTTCAATGAGGAAAAAGCCACGGAAATTGCCAGATTAAAAAAGGTTAAATATTTTACTACCAAAGTTTTTAACAGGGATGAAAAGAAATTGCTTGCAGAGGTTCGTTTTCAAATTTTGGATAAAACTGACAATCCAATACCCGCTCTTGAAACCACTCTTTTTTCTGATCCGCAAACAACCGTTACTGATGGCGATGGGATAGCGACTTTTAAAGATATTCCAATTGGTTCGCATACGCTGGCTTTTGATTATGAGGGAGAAAATTTTCGCAAAAATGTTGTTATTGCGGATACTTTGACTGACGAGGGTAATGTTCGGGCAGAGATTGTGCAAGTAAAAGCAGAGAGAGAAAAAATTGCGGTTTGGATGTGGGGAGTTATTGTTTTGTTGATTATTGCCATATTAGTTGCTGCATATTTTGCAAGGCAATATTATCGTTTAAGAAAAGATATTGACAAGCTGCAATCATGATAATTGGAAAAATTTCATTTGAAAAATCAGTTGGCTGTGTAATTTTCAGGGAAGAAAATGGAAAATATTTTCTGCTACTTTTGCATTATCTTTTGGGTCATTGGGATTTTCCCAAAGGACACGTGGAAAGCGGGGAAACCGAATTAGACACGCTCAGCAGGGAAGTGGAAGAAGAAACAGGCTTAAATGACTTAAAGATTGTCAAGGGATTTAGAAAATCTATTTTTTATTCATATAAGCCCCGTGGCGCAGAAAAAAAGGAAAAGGAAGGCGTGAAGATAGTGATAAAAAAAGTAGTTTATTATCTGGGTAAAACTTCGGGAGATGATATTTTTTTATCTGATGAGCATTTGGGATATGAATGGATTGAATCAACTCATGCTTTGAAAAAGATTACTCACGATCAAGGAAGGCGGATTTTTTTGAGAGCGAATGATTTTTTGAGAAAAAATGGATTTGAGTAAGCTACCTATTTGCCGAGGTCGTTTTTTTGAATTATAATTATTGCTATGAATAGAACAAGAAAAATAAGGATTAGATTTGCGGGAGTTTTGTTGCTGGCTGTTTTGTCAGCGGTTATTGCCTATCCGCAAACTGTAAGATCAATTCCTTGGGCATATAGTTATTTGGAAAAACTTAAGGTTAACTTGGGGTTGGATTTGCAAGGTGGAATACATTTGGAATATAAAGCGGATGTTTCCGAACTAGAAAAGTCCAAGATGGACGAGGCTTTACAAGCGGCGCAGGACGTTATTGAAAGAAGGGTTAATGCGCTGGGAGTTGGCGAGCCGTTGGTACAGACTGCTCAAAATAATAATGAAAAGAGAATTATCGTGGAATTGCCTGGTATAAAAGATATTGAAGAAGCTAAAAAAAGAATTAAAGATACTCCAATTCTAGAGTTTCGTCAGGAGGCTGGTCCGGATTCCGAGGGACAGAAAATGTTGGATAATTTCAATTCTCAAACAGAAATAAAAGCCAAAGATGTTTTAGAGCGCGCTAAAAAAGGAGATGATTTTGCTCAATTAGCTAAAGAATTTAGTGAAGATTCGAGTTCATCTGAAAACGGGGGTGATTTGGATTTTATCAAGAAAGGAAGTATTACTGAGTTAGATAAAGTCCTTTTTGAAAAAAATTTGAAAAACGGAGAGGTATATGGCGAATTGGTGGTTTCGCAATTTGGCTGGCAAATTATTCAAAAAATAGAAGAAAAGGGTGAAGGAGAAAATAGGGAAATAAAAATTAGGCATATACTTTTCCAAAAAAGAACATTGGATATGATCCCGCAGTTAGCTTATGAAAATACCGGTTTAACGGGAAAAAATTTGGAAAGCGCTCAGGTGGTTTTTGCTAATCAGGGAATTAGCGAACCACAGGTTTCTTTAAAATTTGATGAAGAGGGAACTCGGCTTTTTGCGGAAATTACCAAAAGAAATATCGGCAAGCCTTTGGCAATTTTTTTAGACGGACAGTTGCAAAGTGCGCCAACGGTGCAAGTTGAAATAACCAATGGCGAGGCAGTTATTACTGGCAACTTCACTCCCGATGAAGCTAATGAGCAAGTTAGGAGATTAAACGAAGGAGCATTACCAGTCCCACTGGAGCTTATTTCGCAACAAAGCATCGAAGCTTCTCTGGGGACGGAATCTCTTAATAAAAGCTTGAAAGCGGGATTGGCGGGAATGGTAGCGATAATGATTTTTATGACTGTTTATTATCGTTTTTTGGGTTTTGTGGCATCATTAAGCTTGATTATTTATGTGGCGATGATGGTTGCGATTTTCAAATTATCCGGAGTATTCACTCCTTGGCCGATAACCCTATCGCTTTCGGGAATTGCCGGTTTTATTTTGACAATGGGAATGGCGGTAGATGCCAATGTTTTAATATTTGAAAGAACCAAAGAAGAGATGAAAAATGGCAAAAGCGTCCCACGTTCCCTAGAAGAAGGATTCCGTCGCGCTTGGCCAAGTATTCGGGATGGCAATCTTTCAACAGTCTTGACTTCGTTGATATTAATTTGGTTTGGCACTAGTTTTGTAAAAGGTTTTGCTCTGATTTTAATCATAGGAGTTTTGATGTCCATGTTTACCGCAATAGTTTTAACTAGAAGCATGCTTCGTTTCGCGGTTGGAAATTGGATTGAAAAAAGACCATGGATATTGGTGCGGATTGGAAAGAATAAAAATCTAAAAGAAGAAAAATAAAAATATGATGGATATAATTGGAAAAAGAAAATATACCTATATTTTTTCCGCGGTGGCAACTTTACTTAGTATTGTTTTTCTTTTTTTATGGGGCTTGAAGCCGGGGATAGATTTTAAAGGCGGAACGTTAATGGAATTAAGATTTTCCCAAGAAAAAGCGGTTCAAAAACAGCAGGTGCAAGATGTTCTTTTTTCAGTGGAATTAAGTGATTTGCAGATTCAAGCCACTCAGAATAATTCCTATATTTTGCGGTATGCTGATTCAGATGAAAAAATAAATGACGAAGTGTTGCTCAGACTGAAGGAGCTGGATGATAAAACTGAAATTATTAGAACTGATTTTATTGGGGCTTCTATTTCTAGTCAAATCAAGAAAAGTGCGTTAGGAGTTTTTTTGGCAGCAGTTATTGGAATAGCCTTGTATATTGCCTGGGCTTTTCGAGGAGTTTCTCGTCCAATATCTTCTTGGCAATATGGTCTGGGAGCTATTATCGCATTAGTGCACGACATTGTCATTACTCTGGGAGTTTTTTCAGTTCTGGGAAGATTTTGGGGAGTGGAAGTTGGAATTCCTTTCGTGGCGGCATTATTAACTATTTTGGGTTATTCGGTTAATGACACGATTGTGGTTTATGATCGGACGCGAGAAAATTTATTGCGTTCAGCTAGAAATGAGGATTTTGAAAATATTGTCAATAAATCCATCAATGAAACATTAGCAAGATCGATAAATTCCTCATTGACGGTTATCGTGGTTTTGTTGGCTATAATTTTTTTAGGAGGAGAATCATTGCGTTATTTTGCTTTGGCGTTGTTTGTTGGTATAACATTCGGCACTTATTCTTCAGTGTTCGTGGCGTCTGCCTTGTTGACAACTAGCTATCGCCGGCTGATGAATAGAGGATAATAATTTATTAGATAAAAAATATGTTAAGCATATTCAAAAAATCGAAAAAAACTGAAGAAGAAAAAAAACAAGAAGATGAGATGATGAAGAATATTCCAGGAGTGGAAAATATGGGAATGTTGCAAAAAATAGCAATGAAAAAGGTGATGAAAATGAGTCCCGAAGAGCGCAATAAGCTTATGGCGAAAATGTTGGAACCAAAAAATATTCAAAAAAACAAAAAACAGATTTTGGAAATGTTGGAACAGATGGAAAAATCCGGACAGATGAATAAGCACCAGGTTTTTGAAGCCAAGAAAAGATTGGGGCTTTTGTAGGATTTTTTGAAAAAGCCGGCGCTGAATAATCAGCGCCGGCTTTCGACTATTTCCCCCTTTTTTCTTTATACATCTTTAAATCTGCTAAGCCAATTAATTTTTTCAAAGAAAGTCTTCTTGACAACGGTAGGCATTTGTAACCCACAGAAGCACTGAATGTTATTTCATGGTCAGGTATATGAATTGAAGATACGGCGGTTTTTATTCTCTTGATCATATTTTTAATCAAGCATCGGTTTTCAGACATTGTTAAAATTAAAAATTCATCGCCGTGTATGTGACCTACGATATCTTCACCACCTCGAGTTTTTTCTAGCAGTATCTTTCCAAGTTGTTTTAAAGCTAAATCTCCAACCGAGTGTCCAAAGTTATCGTTAATAGCCTTTAGTCCATCGATATCGATGAACATTGCGCATACGTATTTTAAGGTAACATTGTCGGGTTTATTTTTTTGTTCGCGTTCAATTTGGAGGCGGAATTTTTTTGCGGCAGCTTGAATATAATTGAAATTAGGTAACTGACTAATCGGATTTTTCATGGCGATATTTTTCAACATAGCCGATTCTTTTTGTGCTTGGACTAATTCTTTTTGAATTTCACTTAAATCTTTTTCTAATTTAGTGATAATTTCCAGAAGTAGTTTTTTTGGTGTTTTTAGCGAATAATTTCTAGGCATGGCAACTCCTTCGTGTATTTTATTGTTAAATTGCTAATATTAACATTCGGATTATAGGATAATGGGAATATGATAAAAAAGCAATATCTGGTTGCAATGAAACTTTTTTGTTGCTAAAATAACAAAAAAGGTAACTTAATGTTTTTATGGATAAAATAGAACAAAAAATTGAAGAATTTCTGGTACGCGGAGTGGCAGAAGTCATCGACAAAGAACAACTCAGAAGCACAATGCTTTCTGGGAAAAAGTTGAGAGTTAAATTCGGGATTGATCCAACCAGCCCAAATATTCATTTGGGTCGAGCTACAGCATTATTAAAGTTGCGAGATTTGCAAGAAATGGGTCATCAGATAATTTTTATAGTGGGGGATTTCACTGGTGTTATTGGTGACACTTCCGATAAGGAAAGTGAGCGACCGATGCTGGAAAAAGAAACTGTTGAAAAAAATCTTGAAACATATTTTGAACAAGCAGGTAAAATTCTTGACATGAGTAAGGTGGAATTTCATCGTAATTCGGATTGGCTTGGCAAATTGACATATGGAGATATTGCTCAACAGGCGGATATTTTTTCTTTGCATGAATTTATTTCTCGAGAAAATATCAAAAAAAGATTGGATGCGGGTAAGCGGGTTTCTTTACGTGAATTACTTTATCCATTAATGCAAGGTTATGATAGCGTGATATTAAAAGCGGACTTGGAATTGGGTGGCAACGATCAATGGTTTAATTTATTGGCGGGCAGAGAAATGCAGAAAAAATATGGACAAGCTCCACAAAATATTTTAATGGGCAATCTCATAGAAGGTCTAGATGGTAGGAAAATGAGTTCTTCGTGGGGAAATACCATTAATCTATTGGATAATCCAGATATGATGCTTGGAAAAGTGATGAGCATGGGCGATGAGTTAATCATAAAATATTTTATACATTGCACGAGAGTTTCAATGGATAAAATTTCAATTATTGAGAAAGAAATGAAGAATGGCAAGTTGAATCCACGTGATGTGAAATTAGAATTGGCCGAGGAAATTGTAAAGATTTACCACGGTGAAAATGAAGCCAAAAAAGCCAAGGAAAATTTTATCAATACTTTTTCAAAAAAGGAATTGCCGGATAAAGTGGCGGAATTTAAAATAGAAAAATCAGAAATAAGATTAATTGAGTTTATTGTGCTTTCCGGCAATGCAAAGAGTCTGGGAGAGGCTCGTAGAAAAATTGAGCAAGGAGGCGTTTCCGTAGATGAAGAAAAATTTTTTGATTCGCAAATGGTACTGGATAAAAATTTTGATGGTAAGGTTTTTAAAATCGGAAAACTAGGTTTTGTGCGAATTATATTTAAATAGAGGATGGGGGATTTTATCAAAAAACGATTATTTTTTAAGAAATATTTTTATATTATGGAGGGAAAAATCAAAGAAATCAGGGAAAAGGCTTTGGTTGAAATTAAAAACGCAAAAACGCAAGAAGAGCTTTTTGAATTTAAAGTTAAATATCTTGGCAGAAAAAGTGAGTTTAATGCTATTTTAAAAAATCTAAAAAATATTTCTGAGCAGGAGCGAAAAACAATTGGACAATTTGCCAATTCAGTTAAAGAAGAAATAACAGCGATTTTAGAGAAAACCGAAAAAATTTTATTGGAAAATAGTTTTGATCCACAAGCTGAGAAAATAGACGTGACAATTCCGGGAAGCAAAAGAAAAAAGGGTCATCTGCACCCATTGTCAATTGTCAGGAATGAAATAGAAGATATTTTTTCTACAATGGGCTTTGAGATTGCCGATGGTCCGGAGATTGAAACTGAACATTATAATTTTGATGCCTTGAATATTCCTCAAAATCATCCAGCTCGAGATAAGTGGGATACTTTTTGGGTGCGACAAGAAAAATCCGATATTGAAAATGACAAAACGGAATTAAAGGAAAGGATTCTTTTGCGAACGCATACTTCACCAATTCAGGTGCGGTTTATGGAGAAAAATCAGCCGCCTTTTCGTATAGTTTCTCCCGGTAAATGTTTTCGCAATGAAGCTACGGATGCTAGGCACGAACATACATTTTATCAATTTGAAGCGTTGGTGGTAGGTGAAGATATTCATGTTGGCAATTTTAAATTTATTGCCCAGCAATTTTTTTCAAAATTTTTTAAAAAAGAAATTGATATAAGAGTAAGACCAAGTTTTTTTCCTTTTACGGAACCAAGTTTTGAATTTGATATAAGTTGCAGTGTTTGCAGTCAAAAAGGTTGTCCGGTTTGCAAAGGTACAGGCTGGCTGGAAGTCGGAGGAGCTGGAATGGTTAATCAGGAAGTGTTTGTGGCATCGGGTTATCCGCGCGGAAAATATCAGGGTTTTGCTTGGGGATTTGGCTTGGAAAGATTGTTGATTATACGTCATAAAATAGATGACATTCGACTTTTTCATAGTGGAGACTTGAGATTTATAAACCAATTTTAGTAATTTTTTATATGAAGTATTCTTACAAGTGGCTTAAGGAATTATCAGGAACAAAGAAAGATGTTGAGGGGATTGCTGATCTTTTGACTTTTCATGCGTTTGAAATAGAAGGCATTGAAAAAAAGAAAGAAGATCGTTTTGGTAAAATCGTAGTTGGTGAAATTTTACAAATATCTGTTCATCCCAATGCTGATAAATTGCAATTGGTAAGAGTAAATATCGGAACGGAATTTTTGGATATTGTTTGCGGAGCGCATAATATTAAAATTGGCGATAAAGTTCCAGTTGCTCTTGTAGGCGCTAAATTATCCAACGGGTTGGAGATAAAAGAAGCAGAAATTCGCGGAGTAAAATCTTTCGGAATGCTTTGCGCGCAAGACGAAATTGATTTGGGCACTGATCATAGCGGGATATTTATTTTGGGAGCAGAATTGAAAAATGGAATTTCTCTTCTTGAGGCTTTAGAGTTGGATGATGCTTCGATAGAAATTGATGTGTTGGCAAATAGGGCGCATGATGCTCTTTCTCACGTTGGCATGGCAAGAGAAATAGCTACTATTGAAAAAAGACAAATAGATTATGATTATGACGGATTGGTTTTGCCAAAAAGCAAAAGTGATAGTTTAAAAATAATGATTGAAGATAAGGCAATCTGTTCTCGTTATGTTGGGGTTATCATGGATAATGTTGAAATTAAAGAATCTCCGCAGTGGATGAAAAATCGGTTGGCAGTTTCGGGAATTCGTTCGATAAATAATGTGGTAGATGCAACCAATTATGTCATGTTGGAATTAGGTCAGCCGATGCATGCTTTTGATTTTGATAAAATTAAATCTGCTGACAATAAGGCGGAGATAAAAATTCGAAGCGCCAGGGAGGGTGAAGAGATAGTTATTTTGGATGGAACGATTAAAAAATTAACAATAGATGATATTGTTATTGGCAATCCAACTGGCGCAATAGCTTTGGCTGGAATAATGGGTGGAGCGGATAGTGGGGTTACTGAACATACAAAAAAAATAGTATTGGAAGCTGCTAATTTTGATGCGGCAACTATTCGCAAAACTCGAATGAGATTGGATTTACCAACGGATGCGGCTATTAGATTTGAAAAACAATTGGACGCATCTTTGGCGGAAAAAGCCATGGTTAGGGTTGTTGAAATTATTGAACATATTGCCCAGGGCAAAGTGTTGGAAGTTTGTGATGAATATTTAATTAAAACAAATCCTTGGCAAATAAATCTGGATTTGGATTATGCAGGAAAGCTTTTGGGTGAAAATATTTCTATTACTAAGAGCAAAGAAATATTGACATTATTGGGAATGAAAATTAAAGGCAATGGAAAAATTATCTCAGTAGAGGTTCCAGTTTTTAGAATTGATTTAAAAACGCAAGAAGATTTGATTGAAGAAATAGGTCGAATATATGGTTATGAAAAAATTAAGGCCGTGCCTCCATTAGTGGCAATTCAGCTTCCCAAAATTGATGAAATTAAATTTTTTGAAAGAAAATTAAAAAATTTTTTAGTAGCGGAAGGTTTTTCCGAAGTTTATAATTATTCTTTTTATGGACTAAAAGAGGCTGAGATGGCTGGTTATTTGCCGACAGAACATATTTACCTAGAAAATTCTTTGAACGTTAATCAGAATATGATGCGAACGAGTTTATTGTCATTAATACTAGGCAATGTTCGAGAAAATATGAAAAATTTTAAAGAATTTTTCATATTCGAAATAGGACGAATTTATTTGAAAAGCAAAGATGTTTTACCGAATGAAAAAAATATGTTGGCAGGGGCAATGGTTTTCAAAAAAAATGATTCTGAAAAAAAAGCAGTAGAATTTTTTAATGCCAAAGGTTATTTGGATAATTTTTTGAAAAATGTTGGCATTAGGGATTATTACTATGTTTCTGCAGCTGAATCGTCAGAGAAAAAAATTTCTAATATTTGGCACCAAGGTCGGGTAGCTGAGATAAGAATTGAAGGCTCACAAAAATCCCTGGGATTTTTTGGAGAAATAAATCCGTTGTTGCTAACCAGATTGGGGATTAATTGTCGAGTAATAGCGTTTGAATTTGAGGTTGAAAAAATTTTTGAAGTTGTTGAAAACGAAATGGAATATTTGCCGTTGCGTAAATTTCCAGTAGTAACGCGCGATATTTCTTTGGTTGTAAAAAAATCGGTATTGGTAGATGAGTTATTGCAAACTATTCAGAAAATCGGCGGGGAATTAGTTTTAGATGTCGATCTTTTTGATCTTTTTGATTTTGTTGATGGTTCGACCAGTTACGCCTTCCATATAATGTTGGGAGCGGATGATCGAACTTTGGAAAGTATCGAGGTTGAACGAATTATAAGTAGCATCAACCAAGGTTTGATAAATGAATACGATGTAAAAATTCGTCAATAAAATTGATTGATTGGAAATTGAATTATTTTTTCAAAAAAGATTCTTGCGAGAATCTTTTTTGATGATAAAAATTGGCAATATTGACAAAAAAAGGATATATGGTAATATATGATGAAACTATAAATATATCTATTTATCTTAAAAAAATGAGTGAGATTCAAAATAATATGAAGAATAAGAATTTTTATTTTACAAAAGTACTTGAAAATACGATTTCTGATTTGCCTAATCGTTCGCGGGAAATAGTGTGGAGCAGATATGGAGTGAGCGGATCGGAGGCAATTACTTTGGAGGAAATTGGTAGAAAATTTTCTATAACCAGAGAACGGGTTCGACAAGTTGTCAGAGAGGTTTGTAAAAAAATAAAAGCCAAATCAGAATCTTCAGTTTTGGCGCAGGTACGGGAAAAAATAATATTTACCATGCAAGCAAATAATGGTATAATGAAAACAGATTTGTTATTGGAAATTTTGGGAGGCAAAAGTAATAAAGAAAAAGGCGCAATCAGATTTTTTTTAACTTGCCTGCCTGACGTAAAAGATTTTGAAATTAGGGGTGTTAGTGAAAAGGCTTTAGTGCTTGACAGTTTTGTTCAACAAGAATGGATTAATGTTAAAGACGAAATAAAAAAGATTTTGGAAAAAAAGAAATTTCCCATAAATGAGAAAATTCTTTTTGAAGAATTTGTCAAAACTTCTTGTGGAGAAAAGATTGATAAGAAAAAATTATTGGATTATTTAAATGTTTCAAAAGATATTAAAAAAAATGTTTTTGGCAAGTGGGGAGTTTCCAAATGGAAAGAAATTAATCCAAAAGGCACTGGCGATAAGGCTTATTTGATTTTGAAAGAAAAAAAAGAGTCCATGCACTTTAAAGATATTGCTAAGGAAATAGATAAAAACGGATTGAATAAGAAAAAAACTCATCCACAAACGGTACACAATGAACTGATTAAAGATAAAAAATTTGTATTGGTTGGTCGCGGAATATACGCCTTGGCTGAATGGGGTTATGAAAAAGGTACAGTGAGAGATGTTTTGCGACACATTTTAGAAAATAATCGCGAATCTCTGAGTCGAGATGAAATAATAAATAAAGTTTTGGAAGTGCGACAAGTAAAGAAGTCTACAGTTACTATCAATTTAAACAATTATTTCAAAAAAACAAAAGAAGGAAAGTATACGAATAAATAAAAACTGAAATTGGTTGACTGGTTGATTATTCTTTTGATTTAAAATAAAAATAAAATGGATATTTTAACTCAAGTTTTTGTTGATGTTATCATTTCACTTAAATCAGCGGGAAAGGTTTTTTCCGATACTTGGTATTGGATTTTACCAGTCCCGCTGTATATGTTTTTTAAGGTCTTTTGGATGGAGCATATTCAGGGCGCTTATGTCGGTTCAATTGATTGGGTTCTTTTGGAAATAATCCCACCAAAAGATATTGAAAAAAGTCCCAAGCCAATGGAGTCTTTGTATGTCGGCATGCAGGGGGCGGAAAAAGGGTTTAATATTTTGGAAGAATGTTTGGATGGACAAATTCCCGCTAGTTTTTCTTTGGAATTAGTTAGTGATGGCGGAGATGTTCATTTTTATATTCGATCCCCACGAAATTTTCGTAATCTAGTAGAGGCTCATTTATATGCTCAATATCCGGATTGCGTCATAAAAGAAGTGCCGGATTATGTTAATGATGTTCCAGTTATAACTCCTAATGAAAAATGGGATTTATGGGGAGTAGATTTTGAATTTACCAAGCATGATGCTTATCCGATTAGAACTTATAAATATTTTGAAGAAAGTGTAACCGGAAAAATGATTGATCCATTGTCTGGTTTAGTTGAAACAATGAGTAAGTTGCCGCCAGGTCAGAAAATTTGGCTACAAACTGTTATTTCGCCGTTACCTCCTAGTTGGGGACCGAAAGAAGGTCGAAAATTAGTGGAAAAACTCAAGGGCAAAGAAGCTAAAAAAGAGAATATTCTGGAAAATCTTTGGGGCGATTTGATGGATGTTTTTGCTAGTCTCTGGAAAGCTCTTTCTGAACCGTTGGAATTTGCTAAAAGTGAAAAAAAGGACGATCAGCCCTTGGAGTTCCGTCTTTCTCCTGGAGAAAAAGATATACTTAAAGCAGTGGAAGAAAATTTGGGAAAATTGCAATTTAAAGTTAAGATGAGATTTATCTTAGTAGGTCGCAGGGAAAATTTCGATAAATCCAATGTGTCAGCTTTTATCGGAGGATTGAAACAATTTAATGATGAAAATCTTAATGGTTTTAAGCCCCAGAGTATTTCCAAGACTTTTGCTAATTTTATTTTTAAGAAACCACGTTTAAGATATCGTCAACGAAAGATTCTGAGAAGATATCGCGGACGCAGTAATGATGGGGTTAGATTTACACTGAGCACTGAGGAGCTGGCAACCATATTTCATTTGCCGGATATGTCAGTAGTGGCGCCGGCTCTTTCCCGAGTCGACTCTAAACGTAGCGGTGCGCCCGGCAATCTGCCTATTGAATAATAATTAACCACAACGCTAGTTATTATGAATAATGAAATCACATTTTTTGCTAAAACCAATTTCCGTAATCAGGAAAGGGTTTTTGGTATAAAAAAAGACGATCGACGTCGGCACATGTATATTATCGGAAAAACTGGTATGGGAAAGACTAATCTGTTGGAAAACATGGTGGTGCAGGATATCCGCAATGGTCATGGCGTTTGCTATATTGATCCTCATGGCGATACGGCAGAGAAATTAATCAAGTCTATTCCGGCAGATAGAATCAATGATGTGATTTATTTCAATCCGGCAGATCAGAAATTTCCCATTGCATTTAATGTTATGGAGAAAGTGGATTCGGAATACCGACACTTAGTGGCTTCCGGATTGATTGGAGTTTTCAAAAAAATCTGGGCTGATTCTTGGGGTCCGCGTTTGGAATATATTTTGCGTAATGCGATTTTGGCGCTATTGGAATATCCTGGTAGTACTCTTTTGGGAGTAACTAGAATATTAGTGGATAAAAAATATCGCTTGAGGGTTGTAGATAAGGTTACTGATCCAGTAGTGAAAATGTTTTGGATTGAGGAATTTACCAAGTGGAACGAAAGAGTTTTACAGGAAGTGGTTTCACCGATTCAGAACAAGGTTGGGCAATTTCTTTCCACTTCACTTATCCGAAATATTGTTGGTCAATCCGCTTCAACTTTTGATGTTCGAAAAGTAATGGATGAAAAAAAGATTCTAATTTTAAATCTTTCCAAAGGAAGAATAGGAGAAGATGCCAGCGCCTTATTGGGCGCTATGATGATTACCAAGATTCAATTAGCGGCCATGGGGCGAGTTGATATTCCGGAAGATGATCGTAATGATTTTTATTTATATGTGGATGAATTTCAAAATTTTGCCACTCTTTCTTTCGCTAATATACTTTCCGAGGCTCGAAAATATCATCTTAATTTGATATTAGCCAATCAATATGTCAATCAAATAGAGGAGGAGGTACGTAATGCAATATTTGGTAATGCTGGTTCAATAATATCTTTTCGAGTGGGAGCAATGGATGCGGAATTTTTAGAAAAAGAATTCGAGCCGGTTTTTATGCAAAATGATATCGTTAATTTGCCCAAATATAACATATACTTAAAATTGATGATTGATGGAATTGCCGGAGATGCTTTTTCAGCTACAACTTTGCCACCGATTTTTTTGGGAGATACTGAAGGTAATGAAGAAAAGGTTATTGCGGTTTCTCGAGAACGTTATACCGTTTCGCAAGAAGATGTTGAAGAAAAAATTGCTATCTGGAGCGGAATGACGCTACCAAATAAGATAGAGAAAAATCAAGAAGAATTAATGACGGGGTTATCAATAGAAAAAAATGTTCCGGTTAATCTAACTGATAATAGTTCTGACTTAAAAAATTCAATCAGCGCACAAGCGGAAAAAGTTCTATATGATGCTAAGTGTAATTCTTGCGGGGTGGGTATTCAAATTCCTTTTAAGCCGGATGGCAAAAGGCCGACTTTTTGTAAGGAATGTTTGAAGGATTATCAACGAATGTTAGCTAAAAAAAAAGAACAAGAAATTGAAAAAACAAATACTTCTCAACCAATGAAATCTTTCAATCAAAAACCGGTTATTTTATCAAAAAAAGATATTCCTCAAACTGAAAAAATTGTAACAACCAAGTCTTACGTGTCAATTGATAAGCCTTTGTTACTTTCACAAATGCAACATATGGCTCCAAAAAAATTTAAATTTAGACCGGAAAAACCTCAGGTTAATTTGGATGATTTGCGTCAAGCAATTGAGCGCGCTAAACAAAATGACAAACAAGAGCAACCCTAAAAATTTATTTGTAATTAGGATTATTGGTGAAATATTAAGTTAGAAAGTTATTATGAAAAAAATTGAAAGAAAGCGAGTTTTGGTGGCAATGTCTTCCGGCGTGGATTCTTCTGTGGCAGCGGCAATTCTTAAGGGACAAGGGTATGAAGTAGTGGGAATTTTTATGCATTTTTGGAAAGAACCAGACAAGGACGCACTGCGGGAAAATAAATGTTGTTCTCTTGAATCACAAGAAGATGCTAGGAAAGTTGCTCATAAGATGGGAATTCCTCTCTATACCGTTAATTCGGCTAGCGAATTTAAAAAAGAGGTGGTGGATTATTTTTTAGAAGAAACCAGGGCTGGCAGAACCCCCAATCCTTGTGTTGTTTGCAATGAAAAAATAAAATTTAATTTTTTGTTTAAGAAAATGTTAGAAATGGAGGCTGATTGGGTGGCCACCGGTCATTATGCCAAAATAAAAAAAATTAATGGCAAATATCATTTATATACTTCCAGTGATGAAGAAAAGGATCAGACTTATTTTTTGTATAATCTTAAACAAGAACAACTTGGTCGGATAATGTTTCCAGTGGGTGAGTATAAAAAACCGGAAATTCGTCGAATGGCAAAAGAAATGGAAATTCCAGTATTTGATAAAGACGATTCTCAGGGACTTTGTTTTACTCCGGAAAAATATCCCACTGAATTTATTAAACGGCACATGAAATTAAAAGGTGGGAATGTGATTGATACGGCTGGTCGAAAAATAGGAAAACATGAGGGTTTGCAATTATATACCATTGGTCAACGAAGAGGAATTAACATCGGCGGCACAGGTCCTTATTATGTAGTAAAAAGGGATTTTATTAAAAATGAATTGATAGTTACCAATAATGAAAATGACCCGGCAGTTTTTTGTGCCAAGGTTTTGGTAGAAAATGTTAATTGGCTAGCAGACGAACCAAGTTTGCCATTATTAACTAACATTAAAATTCGTTATCGCCATCAACTGGTTAGTGGAACGATAATTAAAAAAAATTCCAATAAAAAAAGTAAATCAGCTAAACACAACTACGTCGTAGTTTTCACTGATTCACAAAAAGCGGTAACTCCTGGTCAATCAGCGGTGTTTTATTCAAGCGAAGGGGAGGTTTTAGGTGGAGGGGTGATTGCGCAGTTTTCCGATTGTTAATTTTTTAAATTTTCAAAATCCTCTAGGAAATTGAAAGCAAACAAAATGGATTCATCTGAATTGTCCAAAAAACATAGATTTCAAATGGATGTCCTGGTAATGGAAAGTGAATATAGAAAAAATGAACAGAAAAAAATTCAATTGGATATGAAAATAAATCAAGCAAAAAAGAAAATTGAATTTCTTAAAATAGAACTAGAAAAAGACAAATTAGACTTAGGAAAAATAATTTCCTCCCAGGCAGTTTTGGCTGGTGAGATAAAAAAAATTAAGAAAAATTTGGGAATTATGAAATAATTTTTTGTTAAAATTTTTAATTAAAAAACATATGATCAATTTAGAATCAATTGTTAGCGATTTTGCCAAAGAAAAGAACATTGAAATAAACAGTTTCATGTTGAGCCGAATTAGGTCAATACAACGAAAAATAAGAGGCATGAGCTCAGAGGATATTACAAAGGCTCTCAGTTTGGAATATAAATTTCGAATCGGTTTTAATCATAATGATTGGAAAAAATTAGAAGAAATTATAAAAAGAGCTTTACGTTAGAATTTCTCGTTTTTTTAAGGGGCGATTTTGATCCACCCCTTTTTCTTTACTCGTCGGGATTTTTAAGCTATTATTGGAATATTATTTTTTTTAATTGAATTTAAGAAAGTTAAAATTTGATTTATGACATCGCAAGAATTGAGAAATAAATATTTAAAATTTTTTCAATCCAAGTTACACGCTATTTTACCGTCGGCCTCCTTGGTTCCCAATGAAACCGATTCATCGGTGCTTTTTACGACTGCCGGTATGCACCCATTAGTGCCTTACTTGTTGGGCGAAAATCATCCAGAGGGTAAAAGGGTGGCAAATGTGCAAAAATGTGTTCGAACAGGCGATATTGAAGATGTTGGAGATAATCGGCATTTAACATTTTTTGAAATGATGGGTAATTGGAGTTTTGGAGATTATTTCAAAAAAGAAGCGATTAACTGGAGCTTTGAATTTTTAACGGATAAGGAAAATGGACTTGGGTTGGATCCGCAAAGACTTTACGTTACAGTTTTTAAGGGCGAAGATGGTATTCCGCGTGATGAGGAAGCTATTGCGATTTGGCAAGAAACATTTGCCAAAATTGGAATGAAGGTTGCCGTGGCTGGGGAAGATGAAATGGTTAAGGATGACGTGCGGATAATTCCGCTTGGCAAAGATGATAATTTCTGGATTGCTGGTCAAACTGGTCCTTGTGGCGGAGATACGGAAATGTTTTATGACACTCGTCCGGAAGAGGGAAAGGTAATGGGAAAGTTTTCCGATTTGGTTGATTCCTTTCGCTTTATAGAAATTTGGAATGATGTTTTTATGGAATTTAATCGAACTGCTGAAGGAAGATATGAAAAATTAGACAAGCCAAATGTAGACACTGGAATGGGATTGGAACGAACCCTAGCGGTTTTAAATGGCAAGAAAAATGTTTTTGAAACTGAACTTTTTGTGGATATATTGGCGGGTATCGCCGAGCTTTCGGGTAAGGATTATTCCCAAAATGAAAGGGAATTTCGCATAATAGCCGATCATATCAAAGCAGCAGTTTTTATGATTTCTGACGGAGTATTGCCATCCAATAGCGAGCGGGGATATGTTTTACGTCGATTGATTCGACGAGCGGTTAGATATGGAAAATTATTGGGAATTGAAGATAATTTCACTAAAAAAATAGCCACGATCATTATTGATTTGCATAAGGATTTTTATGTTGAATTAGAATATAATAAGCAGAATATTTTTGTTGAATTAGAAAAAGAAGAAGATAGATTCAGGAAAACCTTAGAAAAAGGATTAATAGAATTGGAAAAGATTTTATTAGCTTCAACAATGAATATTTCTGGCAAGGATATTTTTGATTTGTATCAAACTTATGGTTTCCCTTTAGAATTAACAAAGGAAATAGTTAAGGAGCGCGGTTTTGTTATTAATGAAGGTGATTTTTTGGCGGAATTTAATAAACATCAGGAAAAATCCAAAGTGGCGGCTAGCGGTGTTTTCAGGGGAGGATTGGCTGATAGCGGGGAGCAAACTAAGAAATTGCATACAGCCACTCATTTGCTTTTGGCGGCGCTTAGAACAGTTTTGGGTCAGCATGTATATCAGAAAGGGTCTAATATAACGCCAGAAAGATTGAGATTTGATTTTTCACATCCGAACAAAATGACTTTTGATCAAATTACTAAAGTGGAACAATTAGTTAATGGGGCAATTGAGACAAGAATGGATGTTATTTGTCAGGAAATGGACTTGCAAGAGGCTCGTAAGCTGGAGGCCATGGGTATTTTTGGTGCTAAATATGGAGAAAAAGTTAAGGTTTATTCAATTCTTGATGATACAGGAAGGGTTGTCAGTCGGGAAATTTGTGGCGGACCGCATGCAAAAAATACTGTCGAATTGGGGCGTTTTAAAATAAAAAAAGAAGAAGCTTCTAGTGCTGGCGTGCGTCGAATTAAAGCAGTTTTAGAATAAGCGACTGGGACATTGACATATTGTTTAGATTCGGGTATATTAGGACAGTAGTTAGTTTATTATTTTAAGGAAAAAATCATGTTGGCAATCATAAAAACAGGAGGAAAGCAATATAAGGTGAAACAAGGTGATAAGATAAAGATAGAAAAAATAGAAGGCGAAGATGGAACGAAAGTGGTTTTTTCGGAAGTGCTTTTAGTCGGCGATGAAAAAGATGTTAAAGTTGGAACTCCTTTAGTTTCCGGCGCTGAAGTTGAAGCAATTATTGTTAAGCAGGGTCGGCACGATAAAGTTTGGGGAATTAAGCACAAGGCCAAAAAGCGATATAAAGTAAAATTCGGACATAAGCAACTTTTTACTGAAGTTGAAATTGTTAAAGTATCTTAGTATTTTTATTTTTTGAAATAAATCGGAAAAGAATTACTTTAAAATAAAAACCCGCTAATCGAATTAGCGGGTTTTTATTCGGATAAATTTTATAAGAAAAATTAATTGGATTTTTTGATATTTTCGTTGATTTTACGACAAATCGCAATTATTACAGCTGGGTCATAATTTTGACAAAGCGATTCTATGTCGGTTTCCGGACAATCGTCGACATTTATTTCCGAATGGTGTTTAAGAATATTTTGGGCTATTTCAACCATAAATGAACTCTCTAAGATGTCGTCAATTTTTTTTCAGATAACCTGATTCTTTCTTGAAAAGAGCTATTGTTTTCTGGAAAAGCCTTTTTTTCGGAACTTTCCATTCTTCTAAATATTGAATTAGTCAAATTAGATGATTCGATGCTCATATTTTTTTAAATTAAAAATTTAATTTTATTTTTTTATTATAATAATTCTTTGCGATTTGTCAGTGCTTCGGAAAGAGTCAGTTCGTCAGTATATTCTAAATCTGCGCCAGTAGAAAGACCGCGACCGAGACGGGTTATTTTTACTCCTAATGGTTGAATTTTTCTTTTTAGGTACAGGGAGGTCATATCACCCTCGGTAGTTGGATTGGTGGCTAGAATTATTTCCTTGATTTCTTCTTTTTTGATACGCTCAAAAAGATCGGGAATTTTTAATAAATCGTCTTTTTCGGTAGCTGTAATAACTCCTCCTAGTACATGATAAATTCCATTATAGACATGAATTTTTTCAATGGAAATAACGTCCAGTGGATCTTCTACTACGCAAATTGTTTTCTGATCTCGTTTTTCATTGGCACAAACTTGGCAGATTTCATTTTCCGAAATATTGTGGCATTTTTGACAGAAGCGAAGATTTTTAATATTTAATAAATTTTCCGCAAACTCTTCTAAGTCATCGGAATTTTTTTTAAAAAGAAAAAGCACCAACCTTTCGGCGTGTTTGGGGCCAATTGAGGGTAGGGCGGAAAAGTTTTTAATTAGTTTTTGGAATGATTTTGGGTACATAAATATTCTTCAGGCAAATTATTGGTAAATTCTCAAGCATAATGGAACTTATTGTTGTATTTCAGAATGAATTCTCTCTAGATTGCGGAAACTGGCGGAAGCTTGGTCAAAGAAGCAATTAACTTCACCAACTGGACCATTACGATGTTTAGCAATAATGACTTTTACGATACCCTTATTTGGGGTATCAGGTTTTTCGCGATCTTCACGATAAAGAAAAAGCACAACATCAGCATCTTGTTCAATTGATCCAGACTCGCGCAGATCGGAAAGTTTTGGAATTTGAGGTGAGCGTGATTCTACAGCTCGGGAAAGCTGGGAAAGGGCAATAACGGGAATATTTAATTCACGTGCCAATTGCTTGAGTGCTCGGGATATTTCAGATATTTCCTGGACTCGATTATCACCCCCACGACCTTCCATTAACTGTAAATAGTCGATAATAATAAGTCCGACTCCGTGTTCGGATTGTAATCTTCTGGCCATAGTACGCATTTCCATGATATTGGCAGAAGCGGTGTCATCAATAAATATAGGCGCTTCACTCATAACACCCATAGCCTCGCCAATTCTTTGGAAATCATTATCATCGCCTTCGCTTTTGAGTCGACCAGTACGCAGTCGCCAAAGATCAACTTTGGCTTCAGCGGCTAACATCCTATCGACTAATTGGTCGGAAGACATTTCCAATGAAAACATTCCAACTGCCACTTTTTCGCGCACAGCGGCATGACGAGCAATATCTAAAGCAAAAGATGTTTTTCCTACGGAAGGTCGGGCAGCCAAAATGACCAGGTCTGATTTTTGTAATCCAGCCAAAATTCCATCTAAATCATAAAAGCCGGTTGGTATTCCACGAAATTTATCGCCATTGCGGTGAAGCTCATCGATTCTATTAAAAGCTGCCTCTAAAATGGAACGAATCGGGACAAAATCTTGTTTTATATATTTTTGTGAAACTTGGAATATTTTTTGTTCCGCTTCATCTAGAATTTTTTCAATATCTTCTCCTTCCTGAAATCCCAATTCTAAAACTTCAGTAGCAGCACTGATTAGTCGCCGTAATAAAGCTTTTTTTTGTACAACTTTGGCATAGTGGACGACGTGCGAGGAAGATGGAACAGTACTGACGATAGAGGCTAGATAACTGGAACCGCCGATTTGTTCTAATAAATTTTTTTCTTCCAGTCGGTTAGAAATGCTTAAAACATCTAATGGTTCGCGGTCTTCATATAGCTCTAAAATAGCTTCGTAGATGTGGTTGTGGGCATCTTTATAGAAATCTCCAACTTTTAGTAAATCGGCAATTTTTATGATTGCATCTTTGTCCAACATTAATGATCCCAAGACAGATTGTTCCGCCTCTAAATTATGCGGTGGCACACGCATCTCACCATTTGATTGAGATTTTTCTTTTTTTGGTTCGGAATATTTTTGCTTGAAGTCTTTGGATTTCTTGTTATTTATCATCATAATATTCGAATTCTAGATTTTAGGAGTATAGTCTTAGTAGGCAAGATCTTAATAAGCTTTCTTAGTTTTTTTATTATAACAAGATAAGGAATCGAAATCAATCCTTATAATAATAGAAATATTATTCTTAATAATTTGCGTACTTTTATTATGAAGATTTTGATTATTTATATAAGGCATGTTAAATTTAAATTATAGATTAATAAATAAGTGTGTCTTATCAAAAGTTCGCATATAAACGAGTTATCCAAAATGTCGCTCCTATCGTTGCTCCATTTTGAATAACGTGCGCGGATATCTCCGCGCACGTTAGCTGAATACTATTTAATACTTGAACAAAGCGGCCAATTTATTTTGGTCGTCGCAAATGAAACCTATCTCGAAGAAAAGCTCAAATCAATGAGAGATTTGTTTATTGAAAAAAATGTTATTGAATAAAACGGTAAAAATTACAAAGAAGTCTTGCATTATTCTGACATCCCAGAAATTGGTAAAATTATTGATTATAACCGAGAAGAGAATTTTTACCTCGATTTATTGAAAAATAATGGTTTTGAGCTTTTCTCTAAAAAGAATTTAGAGGATAATGGTTTCATTTGCACAGTTTTTGTTTTTTTAGAAAAGGTAAAAAATGGCTTTTAATTTATTATAAGGAAGGGGAAAAAATTAAAGAACAAAACACCAGATAACAACGCATATCTGGTTACAGAAGTTTGCATCAATAATGAATAATAAGGAGTGTAAATTTCTTCCACCCAAATTTTTGCCTCACTATCGCTACACAAAAACTTTGGATGATGCCGATACGTTGGGCGAAATTTTAAAGAAATATTTTTTGTTATTTTTTCGGAACGATTTTTTAGCAAAGAAAAAAAGCAGTTTATAGACGTGCTAAGGTCTGATTATTTAACGCTTTCCGATTATGGTTATGGCCATGATTCCAAGAAAGAAAACTCCGGCCAATCCCTGTTGCCCTGGCGTGATTTTGCTCATTTCTGCCGTTTGTAGCAATGCTAAGGTAAACGCGTGAATGGCCATCCCTAAAAAAAAGTACGACTGCTTTTTCATTACATCCTCCTTCATGAAATGTTTTTTTTCTTTGCTAAATCTTGACTATTGAATATGGCATGTTTTATAAGATACGTCAATAGCGTTTGCCTTAGGCACACAAGGATTTGAAAAATAATTATCGTGAAAAATTTTCAAAATCTCAACAACTATACTATGAGGGCTTGAGTCAATCAAAAAGCATAGACACGGTTGAAAGCGAAAGTGTTAAAAAACAAATTGAAGCTGGAAAATTAATGAGCAAATGGCTCGATTGGTGGAAATCAAATGACAAAAAAATTATTGATAAGATATTTGAAAAATAAAATTGAAAAGTTTGTATACATCTGTTGACAAAATGTATACAAACTTATATACTTTGTATACATTACAATAAAGATGTAAACAAACTATGCGAAACATTAAAATTGGCCAAAATACAGAACAAAAAGAGGGCTTTAAAGCCTTTACTCCCAGCCATTTTCCACCAAAGGAAGGTTTTCTTTTTGAGCCAAAAATCTTAAAAAAGAACAATGAGGCTACCAGATTGCTTGGCAAACTTGATGGCATTACCAAATTATTACCTGATTCTGATTTTTTTCTTCTGATGTATTTGCGAAAAGATGCAGCTTCTTCAAGTCAAATCGAGGGAACTATGGCGACAATGATTGACGTAATCGAGGCAGAAGTAAGAATAAATACAAATATACCCGAGGATGTTGATGACATTTTGCATTATATCAGGGCTCTTAACTATGGAATGAAACGAGTAACAATGGATAATTTCCCTATGGCGCTTAGATTTATCCGTGAATTGCATAAACAATTGATGCACAAAGCTCGGACAACTCACTTTTCTGATCCTGGAGAATTTCGTAAAAGTCAAAATTGGATTGGCGGCACAAGACCAGACAATGCTAGATTTGTTCCCCCTACTGTTTATGATATGCATAATGCACTTGGTGATTTGGAAAAATTTATACATTCTGATGACGCCGTTCCTACTATAATTAAAGCTGGCTTAATTCATGCTCAATTTGAAACAATCCATCCATTTTTAGATGGAAACGGAAGAACTGGAAGAATGTTGATTACTTTTTATTTATGGAAAGAAGGTTATTTGGAAAAACCCGTCTTATTTTTGTCATCTTTTTTTAAAAAGCACCAAAAATTATATTACGAAAAATTATTCGGTTATCATAATGGCAATGTTCATGATTGGATTGATTTTTTTCTGGATGGTGTTATTGAAATAGCAAATGAGGCTATTGATATTGTTGGCAAAATCACTGTTTTAAGACAGAGAGACATGATAAAAATCCAGAAGCTCGGTAAGCGCGCTTCTGAAAGTGCGACCATTGTTTTGCCAAAGCTTTATGGACAGCCGATTGTAAATGTTAATGTTATCCAAAATTGGACAGGTTTTACTCGTGCAGGCGCACAAACAGTTATTGATAGATTTATTGAGATGGGAATTTTGTCACCAAAAGATAAAGATAAAAAATACGGGCAATCCTATATATACAAAGATTACGTTGAGCTTTTTAACGGCAAGAACTAATAAGGAGTTTTTGATTTTGGGCATTCACCCCTTACCCCTCTGCCCAAAATCAAAAACAAAAAAATTTATTTATCATTTAGAATAAAAGTAAATTTAAAAAAAAGAAAAAAGAAAGAATTTTACATCATATAACAAGGCATATCCGGTTCAAAAATTTTTCACCTTTATATTTTAAAGGTTTGAAAAATTCTTTCACCCAAATTTTTCCTCCGCTACGCTACAATGAAATTCAGATATCCTTAACGTTATGGACAATAGCTATAAAGCCGTTAATGTATACAACAAAATATCAAAAGCGTACGCTGATGAGTTTAATGAGCCTTCAGAATACCTCGACGAGTTTTTGAAACTTTTACCTAAAAACGCCAGCATCCTAGATGTTGGTTGCGGAGTCGGTGTTGATTCTAAATATGCAATGTTAAAAGGATATGACGTGGTTGGTGTTGATCTTTCCGAAAAGATGCTTGAAACCGCAAAAAGCAATTGTCCCGAGATTGATTTTCATTTAGAAGATATTCGACATTTAAAGTTTAATGACAAGAAATTTAATGGAATCATTGCTTCTTGCTCGCTTATTCACATACCTAAAGTGGACGTTCCAAAAACTCTTGAAAATTTTTCACGTATGTTGAGCGACAATGGCGTTTTGTATATCGGTCTATGTTCTGGTCAGTCCGAAGAATTATTTATAGAGGAACCGTTTAAACCAGATGAAAAGTTATTTCTAAATATCATAGCTTATGATGAAATTGAAAGTTTGCTGAATGATATTGGATTTAAGATTTTAAAACGTTATGAGAGAAAAGCTGAGAAAAAAGAAGAGCTTGATTTTATCAAACTTTTCGTAATAGCCCAGAGAATAAAGTAATGTGTTTTTAAAAAATACATTTAACACCGCAATAAGCGGTTACAGAAATTTTTCTCAATTTAATACTTTCTCTTACGCTTTATTTAAAGAGAAATAATAATTAGGAAGATAAACTTCTTTCATCCAAACTGAGTTACTATAAGACAAAAACTAGTGATATAATTAAGATAAGCGATATTTGAAGTTCTGTGCTTTTAATAAGAGAGAAATTTCGGACACTCGAAAACGTTGAAATATTGCTATTTTACAGTTATTATATTAGTGTTTTTAGGAAAGGCTAAAATAACCAATTTGAAAGAAGGATAACTATGTTATATGGAACAATACCAAAAAAATTTAATCCGAAGTTTGAGGCTGTAGGAAGCTTTATCCAATGTAAGGGAGAAATCATTTTGCTACATCGGCAAAATCATAAACCACAAGGCGATACTTGGGGAATTCCTTCGGGAAAAAGAGACCATGGAGAAGATTTGCTTGATACTGCTATTCGCGAAACTGCGGAAGAAACAGGAATAATAATCCCTCGGAATGAAATGAAGTTTTTTTCAACGGTTTATGTAAAATTTGCGGATTATGATTTTGTTTATCATATATACCATTCCGAGTTGGCTAACAAGCTCGAGATAAAAATCAGTGAGAATGAACATAAGGATGCAAAATGGATCTCGCCCAAGGACGCTCTGGACTTGCCGTTAATCGAAGATCTTGATGGTTGTCTGAAATTATTTTTTGGTGTTTAGTTCCATTGGGATAGACGTTGCTTCTCCCGTCTTTTCTGAGAACATTTAGTAAAAAAATTCATGTGAGATAGAAATAAAAATTAATTATTTATTCTATGAAACTTGGAAAATACAAACATTTTAAAGGTGGTATTGTTGAAGTAGTTAGCGTGGCACATCATAGTGAAACCCTTGAAGAAATGGTGGTTTATAAAGCATTGTATGAATGCAGGGACTTTGGCAAGGGCTCTATGTGGGTGCGACCAAAGAAAATGTTTTTAGAAACGGTAATCGTTAATGGGGAAGATGTGTCGAGATTTATGCCGGTGTCTGATTAATTTTTATTTAATCTGATTACGGATATTTCTGTTGGTGTGTTCAATGAAATTAAATAAATTTTTTAAATATTTTTTATGAAAATAGGAATAATTGGCTCGATGCAGTTTACTGATAAAATGTTTGAGTATTGTGAAAAACTGCGGGAAATGGGGCACGATACTTTTTTAACGGATTTGCATAAAGCAATGGTGGGTAAAACTCCTGAGGAAATTGAAATCATCAATCTTCATCAAAAGAATAACATGGACGCTATTCGTGAATTTTGGAGAATGATGCAGGGTGCTGATGCCGTTCTCGTTTTGAATTTTGATAAAAACGGGGTTAAAAATTATGTAGGTGGCAACACGTTAATGGAAATAGGTTTTGCTCATGTGCTAAATCAAAAGGTTTTTATGCTAAACCCAATTCCCGAAATGCCTTATTGCAAAACTGAAATAGAAGCAGTCAAGCCGATTATAATTGAAGGGGATTTGAAAAAAATTATTTAATAGCTTGAATGTGTTAATTTGAAATAAAGAAGGAATTAATCCTTCTTTTTTATTCGGTGTCCTTCTTTCGTGTCTTCAATTAAGTATCCCTTTTTTTCAATCATTTTACGCAGGGTGTCAGATTTAGAAAAATCTTTTTCCCGTCGAGCTTTTTCTCGGTCATTTATTAATTTTTTTATTTCTTCCGGTATTTCAGCTTGCCCATGAAGATTTAAGCCAAGCACGGAATTAATATTCTTCCAAAAAACTAATAATTTTTTATAATCATGCGGGTTGAAGTTGTCATTATTGTGGAGAAAATTGTATTCACTAATTATTTCGTAAATGGTGCCTAGTGCCAGGGGAGTATTCAAATCGTCATTTAAGGCATCATCGAAAAGTTTTTCATAATGAGAAATATTTATGCTGGGAGCAAGACTATTTAAGGCTGGTTGAAATTTTTTCTCATTGAGTTCTAATTCTAAAATAAAATCGTTGATTTTCTGTAAATTTTTATGGGATTGTTCTAGTGCTTCCCAAGAAAAATTCAATTGTGAACGATAATGTGAAGAAAGAAAAAGTAAACGCAAGTCCATAGCGGAAAATCCTTTTTCTTGAATATCGGTAAGTTTATATAGATTGCCTTTAGATTTGCTCATTTTCTCTCCATTCATGAGTAAATGTCGGGCATGTAACCAATATCTTACGAATTTTTGTCCTGTATAACATTCGGTTTGGGCAATTTCTGCTTCATGGTGGGGAAAAATATTATCTTCGCCGCCAGTATGGAAATCAATAGTGTTACCTAGATATTCAGTGCTCATTGCGGAACATTCAATATGCCAGCCGGGGTAGCCAAGCGACCAAGGGGATTCCCATTTGAGAATATGTTTTTGGGGAGCTTTTATCCAAAGAGCAAAATCCCAGGGATTTTTTTTGTCCGGATGTTCTTCGATTCGAGCTCCGATTTTTAAATTTTTTAGGGTGTTGCCAGAAAGTTTTCCGTATTCAGGGAAACTGGTGATATCAAAAAAAACATTTCCATTTTTTTCGTAAGCATGCTTGGTTTTAATTAATTTTTCGATAATTTTTATCATTTGCGGAATATGGGCGGTAGCGTGGGGAAAATAGTGAGCTGGCAGGATATTCATTTCTTTTTCAACTTTTTTGAAATCGGCTTCATAGAAATTAGTAATTTCTGCCGGAGTTTTTCTTTCTTTTTCAGCGGCTTTGGTAATCTTATCTTCACCGCTATCACCTTGAGCCAAATCGTCTTGTGTTAAATGTCCGACATCGGTGATATTTTTTATCATTTTGACTTCATATCCAAGGTGAGATAAATGTCGACGTAAAGTATCGGCAAAAAGATAAGAGCGAATATTGCCGATATGCACAAAGCCATAAACTGTCGGTCCACAAGTATAAATTGAAACTTTGCCAGGATTAAGTGGTTTGAATAACTCCTTTTTTTTGGAATAGGTATTATATATTTTCATAATTTTTTTATAACTTCGGGCTTGCGGTCTATTTTGGTTTTTAGTATAAGGACAATATGATTAATATTCAACAATATTATTTAATTTTCTCATGATTTTTTGATTTAGTAAAATTTAAATTATTGGAATATTTTTATAACTTAAAACAAATTAAGTTAATTTTTCAATTCAGTTGACTGTTTTTATAGCCATTTTTTTGATTTGAAGATACTGATTGTAAAGAGGGAAATCAATCCCATTATTAGCATATGAATCCAAAAGCCGTTAGGATTTTTTCCAAAAGGAATATCAGCACTCATGGCCAGAATATTAGAATAAACAGTCATTGGCAATGTTATGGCTGAAAAAATAGTAAGCACTTTCATTGTTAAGTTTAGTTTGTTGGAAAGCAGAGAATTGTTAGTTTCCTCCATTGATTCAATGGTTTCTTTGTTAGATTCTAAAGAATTCCAAAGGCGAATGTTAGTGCCAATAAGGTCGGAAAAATATGGCTTGATATCGTCTGGGATAAAGAGGGTTTCTTTTTGCACTAATGATTCCAGAATTGAACGCTGAGGCTTGAGCGTTCGACGGAAATTTAAAATATCCCTTTTGACGATTGAAATTTCAAAGACCATTTCTTTTTCTTTGCCATTAAAAACTTGGTCTTCTATTTCAAGGAGATTTTCATGGATATGATCAAGTTTGGGAAAACAACTTTCTAAAAGAATTGAAATTATTTGATGCAAAAGATGTGCTGGACTTTTATCCATATAAAGCCTCCTTTTTCCTTCACTTTCACTTAGTTTGTTGAAAAACTCAGTTAATTGATAAATGCTTTCCTTATGTCCGGTGATGATGTGATCTTTGGTTAGGACAATGTCTAATTCGCCAGGATAAGTGGTGCGGGTTTTGACATCATAAAGCGGAATATGAATGGTTAAAAAAAGACAATTTTTATATTGGGTGGCGCGCGGACGAATTGTCGGAGTCATAAATTCTCCGATGGCCAGTGGGTGAATATTGAAATTTTCTTGCAAATAAAGGACATCATCAGCGCTGGGATTTTCAAAATCCAGCCAAATCAGGTTTTTATGTTCAATGCTTTTCATTTTTATTTTTTAAAAGCTCGAATTATTTAAATTAATTATAACATGAAAATTGCTTTGACAAAATAATAAAAATAATGTATTTATTAATGCATGGGAATTAAGAAGTTATTATTGCTTGCCATTGTTATTTATCAGAAAACGCTGTCTTTGGATCATGGATTTTTTTCAAGAATTTTTTCGACCAAAGTTTGTCGTTTTCATCCATCTTGTTCGCAATATGCGTATATGGCGATTGAGAGGTTTGGTATAATCAAGGGAATTTGGCTAGCAAGTCGACGAATCGGTCGATGTCATCCTTGGAATGACGGAGGTTATGATCCGGTTCCGGATAGATAAATAACTCGTTGAAAACTAGCTGTTTGTTTTTAGTGAGAATAAAAATACTTCAATATTCTGGATAAAACAAAGGATTTAGAAAAATAATTTTGTGTTTTCTTCAGAAAATTCTGAAGTTATTTCACACCCTCTAACTTTTTTAGGAGGAATCATGTCGCAACAGTTAAGTTTGGATTTTGGTCAAGTAACTCCGTGGTCCCATGATCCTATTAATTCGAGATTGGGCATTGTTCCTGAATGTCCTAAATTGGTTGATCCGGCAGCTCAGCTTATCGGATTAACTCCCTCGGTTGGAAATTTGCGTGAAGTGGGTGTTTATAACCATGACGACGAAAAATGCTTCGCGTGTAAATTGTGCGAACTTCCATTTTTTTGAAATAAGGGGGCGGAATGAGCTTTATTGTTTGCAGAAGAATTGGAAAAGAAGTCGCTGCCAAGCTAGCTAAGAAGCATTTTTGTCCTGGCAGTAGCGACTGTCAGCAGTGCAAAAATTGCTGCAAGCTTCCTTGCAGCAAATGCAATTTAAATGGTAAGCTCAATTGCCCGAAAATAATTATTTCGCGAAGCAATTGAGCAATTGATTGTTTCTGACGCAGTTAATACGAGCCACCTGGAAATAGTTATTTTCAGGTGGCTTTTGCATTAAAAAATATATTTTAGCACTCGCACTTGACGACTGCTAAGGTTAGGATTATAATCTGAAGTATATATAAACTGGTTTTATAAAAGAGTCTATTTTTTTAGTTAAGGATTTCGTTTAGATGTTTATAAATTAGTATGATTTTATAATTCATGAAAAAAACATGAACAGCAGACAAGAAAAAATTTTAGCGGCGGTAATAGAAGAGTATACTCAAACAGCAGTTCCAGTTGGATCGGCAGTTTTAGTGGAAAAATATGCCCTGGGCGTTAGCAGTGCAACGATTCGCAATGATATGGCGGAATTGGAAAATCAAGAATTTCTTTATCAGCCACATATTAGTGCTGGCAGAATCCCCACGGACAAGGGTTATCGTTACTTTGTTGAACAGATTATGGGCGATAAGGAATTATCCAAACATGAACAACAAAAATTGCAAAAAGAATTTTTAAAATTAAAAGCCCAAAATACTCGACTTACTAAGACAACTGCCAAATTACTTTCACATCTAAGCGGCAACTTGGCAGTGAGTGGTCTTATGGACAAGGAAGATTTTTCTGATTTTGGAATGAAAGAATTGATGGGTCAGCCGGAGTTTCGTGAAATTGATGAAATGTGTCGTATGGTTGAAGCATTAGATTATATTGATGAAAAATTTGATCGATTGGTGGCGGAACTTAATGAAGGTGAAACTAAGATATATATTGGCAATGAAAACCCAATTGATGGCATATCTAATTGTTCCATGATTGTTTCTCCTTATAAAACAAAAAACGGAGAAAAAGGCATCTTGGCGCTGATTGGACCAAAGAGAATGAAATACGCTAAAAACAAGTCTTTAATAGAATATATGAAAAAAATATTAGGAGGAACATATTCGATTATTATAATTATTCCGTTATCGCAGTATTTTTAAAGTTAAGGGATTAAAATGTTGATTAAGATTAAAAATTGATTTTTATATAATTTTATAAAAAATATATTATGAAAAAAGATGATAAAAAATTAAAAAAAGAGAATATTAAAGAGAGTGAAACTGTTGATAATGATAAAAAAGAGTCAGTTGTTAAACCAGAGGGCGAGATTGTTGAATTTGAAAAAAAAGCCGAGGAATACCTTGTCGGATGGAAAAGGTGTCAGGCTGATTTTGAAAATTATAAAAAAATGCAAAATGAGGCGCAAAAGGATATGATTCGTTACGCCGCGCAAAATATTCTTTTGGAAATAATTCCGGTAGTTGATAATTTTCATGCGGCGACCGCACATATTCCAAAAGGTCAGGAAAGTGACGGTTGGGTGACGGGAATAATGTATATTCAAAAACAACTGGAGAATGTTTTGTCTGAAAATGGAGTAAGTGAAATTATGGTGAAAGAGGGAGATAATTTTAATCCAGTTTTACATGAAGCTTTGGAAGGTGAAAAATGCGAGCATTGTGCGGATGGGAATAAATTTGAAAATAAGATAAAAAAGATTGTCCAGAAAGGTTATAAAATAGGAGAGCGAATAATTCGACCAGTAAAAGTTGTTGTAGAATAAAAATCATTCAATCGAAATTTGTTAAAAGATTATTGTGATTTTAAATTAAAACTAAAAGATTAAAAAAATTATTAATTAATAATATAAAATTTTTCTTTCTTTTCGAGTCAATGACGCGTTTAGAAAGAAGTTAACGTTATGGGAAAAATATTAGGTATAGATTTGGGGACTACAAACAGCGCGATGGCAATTATTTCTGGTGGAAAGCCGGAAATAATCGAAAATAAAGAAGGTAATCGAACAACTCCTTCAATGGTAGCTGTTTCTAAAACCGGAGAAAGACTGGTTGGATTATTGGCTAAAAGGCAGGCAGTGACTAATCCGGGAAACACGCTTTATTCAATTAAGCGATTGATTGGAAGAGGTTTTGAAGATCACGAAGTTCAACGGGATTTAGGAATTCTTCCTTATAAGATAGTGAAGTCTGGTGGGTCAGTAAGAATTACCATGGGAGATAAAGATTACACTCCACAAGAAATTTCCGCGATGATATTACAAAAACTTAAAAGTGATGCAGAAGAAAAATTAGGAGAAAAAATTGAAGAAGCAGTAATTACCGTGCCGGCTTATTTTGACGACGCTCAAAGAAAAGCCACCAAGGAGGCGGGTGAAATTGCTGGACTTAAGGTTCGCAGGATAATCAACGAGCCGACAGCGGCTGCTTTAGCGTATGGATTTGATAAGAAGAAAGATGAAAAAATTGCAGTTTATGATTTGGGTGGAGGAACTTTTGATATTTCAATTCTAGAAGTAGGTGATGATACGGTAGAAGTAAAGTCTACCAATGGTGATACGCATTTGGGCGGTGATGATTTTGATCAGAAAATAATTACTTGGATTTTGGATGAATTCAAAAAACAAGAAGGAATTGATCTCTCTAGAGATCCGTTGGCGTTGCAAAGGATTAAGGAAGCAGCAGAAAAAGCTAAAATAGAACTTTCCACTGCAATGGAAACGGAAATTAACCAGCCATTTATAACTTCAGATGCGACTGGTCCAAAACATTTGGTGATGAAAATGGCCCGGGCTAAACTGGAGAATTTAGTGGGTGATTTGGTGGAAAAAACCTTAGAACCAGTAAAGAAGGCATTGGCAGATGCTAAACTTTCTATCGGTGATATTAATGAAGTGGTTATGGTTGGTGGAATGACAAGAATGCCATTGGTATTGCAAGTGGTGGAAAAATTCTTTGGTAAAAAACCTAATATCACTGTAAATCCAGATGAAGTTGTAGCTCTGGGCGCAGCTATCCAAGGGGGTGTTTTGGAAGGTTCAGTCAAAGACGTGTTGCTTTTGGATGTTACGCCTTTAACCTTGGGCATAGAAACCATGGGAGGAGTTAGAACGGCTTTGATTAACAGAAACACAACTGTGCCAACAGCTAAGTCGCAAATATTTTCAACAGCTGTTGATAATCAGCCTAGTGTGGAAATTCACGTATTGCAAGGTGAACGTGAAATGGCAGCAGATAATAAAACTTTAGGTAGATTTATTTTGGATGGAATTCCGCCAGCTCCAAGAGGAATTCCACAGGTTGAAGTAACTTTTGATATCGATGCTAATGGAATTTTGCATGTAACCGCTAAAGATAAAGCTACCGGCAAAAGTCAATCCATAAAAATTGAAGCTTCATCTGGTCTTTCTAAAGAAGAAATTGAAAAAATGACTAAAGATGCTGAAATGCACGCGGAGGAAGATAAACACAAGAAAGAACTTATTGAAGCTCGAAATATGGCTGATACATTGGTTTATACTACGGAAAAAGCCACAAAAGATGCGGGAGATAAATTGACAGCAGAAGAAAAAAATCCAGTTGAAGAGGCGATTAAGAATTTAAATGAAGTGAAAAATAGCGATAGTCTGGAGGATATTAAGGCTAAAACTGAAGCATTATCGCAAGCGGCTCAAAAAATCGGTGAAAAGCTTTATAAGAGCGCGCAAGAAACGCAACCCAATGCGCAAGCTGAGGGAGAAAAGAAAGAAGGTGAAGAAGCACAACCAAAAGATGCGGAAGTAGAAGACAAAAAAGATTAGAATAAGAAAAGTTAACGCAAAAACCCCCGATTAATTCGGGGGTTTTTATTGACTTTTTGGGAAAAATCATTTAACCTATAATGAACTTAAGATAAGCTAGCAAATCACGAGGAACAGTTATTTAACAATTAAATAAATTTTTAACTCCGAAAGGGTTGATTTATGAGGATAAACATGACTATCACATTGCTTGATATCTATGAGTTTACGGAAAGGCTAACCAATTTTTTTAACCAAGAAACAGGAATAGCGGAAAAAATTTCTTCGGACAACAAGATAGCCATTTTTTTAATGGAACTTAAGGGTAGGGATATCTTGTTTCTGATACAGCTAATAGTTAATGGAATTAATTCTTCGCAATCAAAAACGGAGGCCATTTTTGTAGTTTTTGAAAATGTTTCACCGGAAGAATTGGATAACGTCCTTTATCGTTTTATTCGAATAATCTATAAACAGGTCTTACGGATTGAAATGATGGACAATATTTAACCTTAAAAAATTTGGAGAAAGGCGGTTATTAATGTATCCAATAAAAATCGAAAAAAAAGATGCGCTGGCTTGGTTATTCGATGAGTTAAAAAAATCAATTAGGAATAATGACCCATCGAGGCTTAATCTGTTTTTACAAAGAATTCAAAATACGCCATATATAGTAAATGAAGAAACCCAGATGTTACAAAGACAATTGGTTTTTTCTGTTGGAATTAAACAAGAGATTAGCGATTTAAAACGGGCGGCAATTTTTTTCTTGAGTCATGTAGATGAATATTTTCTGCGGAATTTTTTCTTGCAGGCTCCCAAGAAGACTATTTATCGTATGTTTATGATATTTGAAGAAGTCGATATAGAAAATATTTGCTGCAGGATTGTCAGAAGAAATATTTGGTCGGCTCTCTGCGTCAAAAAAGTTTTTTCCGAAAAAGAAATTAGTCTTATTCGGGAAGTGGTGGAAAAATCCAATCGTTAGCGCGTTAATGAAGATATGAAGTTTAAAGGCGAACCGTCATAGTTCGCCTTTTTTGTTTTCTTTGATATTATTATAAAAGAAAACAATTAAAATAAAAACTATGTCAAAAAAAGCATTTTCTTTCATTCTGGCATCCTGGATTATCGTTTCAGCTTTTTGTTTTTGGTATTTTATCGATCAGGCTATTTTTGCTAAGGGTTTTAGGAATTTTTGGAAACTGTTTTTTAGTCTTGCTTTTTTTATTATTGCTAGCGGTTTATTGGTTTTGCTTGATAGACGAAAATTTTTTGTCGGAATTACAATTTTTATCTCCATGTTGACGGGTGTGTTTTTTATTCAAAATATATTTTATTTGTTGATTATAATTTTTTCTTGTTTTTTAGTTGTTTTAGCTCATGGCAACATTCAAAATGATTTAGAATCAAGCATTAAAATCAGTCCATTAAAAAGTTTGCAGAGAGGTAGTTTTTTATTGGTAATCCCCCTTGCGCTTTTGATAACTAGTCAATATTATTTTTCAGTAAGATCATTAGATGGTGTTGAAATTATTCCGAATATTAACAATGATGGAATCATGGTTGATATCATGAATTTTGTTTTGCCTAAGGTTATCCCACAATTTGAGCAGATGCAGACGGAAAATATTACGATAGATGATTTTTTGGGAGAAATGTATGAAAATATGATAAAAAAGAAAGACGGGGATAGCGGACAACTTTTCTTGGAAAAAAATGAATATCTTATAACACAATCAGATTTTCCAATAAACCAATCAAAATATTTGACGGAAATAAAAATAAACACAATCAATCAATGGAAGGAAGTAATTTCAAAAAATATCGGAGAAAAAATATCTGGAGATGAAAAAATAGAAGACATTTTTGTTGCTATGGTAAATTCCAAAATGGATGATCTATCCAAATCAAAATTTGATAATAAAAAAACAAAAACTCTACCGCTTATTTTTTCTGTAGCATTGTTCTTGACGCTACTATCCGTTGGAACCTTTGTTTTTCGTTTTTATTTTTTAATAACAGCGATGTTTTTTGTTATTTTACGCAAAATCGGAGTTATAAAAATTATTTTAGCGACAAAAAACGTTGAAGTTATTGCTTAGGTAAAAAATATTTAGCAGTCATTAGGGATGATTGCTAATTTTTTATTTTTAGTGTAGTATTTTAAGAGTAATAAATTATATAAAAAACAATGGCAAAAGATTTTTATGATATTTTGGGCGTTTCTAAGAGTGCTTCAGATGACGATATAAAAAAAGCTTATCGCAAATTGGCACATAAGCATCATCCAGATAAAGCTGGGGGAGACGAAAAGAAATTTAAAGAAATAAATGAAGCCTACCAGGTATTGTCAGATAAGTCTAAGCGACAACAATATGATCAATTTGGACAAACCTTTGAAGGAGGCGCTCCAGGCGGCGGTTCGGGTTTCGGAGGTTTTGATTTCAGTGGCTTTTCTTCGGGTGGCAATTCTGCCTTCGGTGGTGATTTTGGTGAGGGGTTTGGCGATATTTTTTCTGATATTTTTGGCGGTGGTCGGACACGCGACAATAGGCAAGCCGGAAGGGATATTCAAGTAGATTTGGAAATATCTTTTGAGGAAATGGTTCGTGGAAGCAAGCGAGACGTTAATTTGTATCGTTTGGTGCGTTGCGATATTTGCCATGGAATGGGTGGCGATCCTAATACCAAGCAAGAAATTTGTCCAACTTGCAAAGGAAGTGGAAAAGTTCAGCAAACCGTACGTTCAATATTTGGATCGTTTGCTCAAGTTTCGACTTGTTCGACTTGTTTGGGAGACGGAAAAATATATTCTAAGAAATGTTCTAAGTGTGCGGGGGCAGGTCGAATAAAACAAGAGCAACTAATCTCAGTTGATATTCCGGCTGGAATTTCTAATGGTCAAACTATTTCTATTCAAGGTCAGGGTGAGGCGGGTGAAAAAGGAGCTGCCAATGGAGATCTTTATGTAAATATTTTAGTTAAACCGCATGTTAAATTTAAGAGAGATAAAAATAATATTCTTTCTGATGAACATCTAACTTTTTCGCAAGCAGTTTTAGGAGACAAAATTGAGGTGGAAACAATCGATGGTAAAATAGTGATGAAAGTGCCAGCCGGAACACAATCCGGGGAACTTTTTAGGATCAAAGGCAAGGGCGTGCCATCTTTGCGCGGATCGTTTAGAGGTGATCATTTAGTAAAAATTATTGTTGATATTCCAAAAAAAATATCCCGAGAACAAAAAAGAATTATTGAGGAACTTGGCAGATTAAATTAACAAATTGCACATTTTTGATGTGTCTTGATTTTCAGTTTTATCATTTTTATGATTGTGTCTGGTTTTGTTTGGGGATAGAATGGGTGTATAATTAAAAAAATACTATAAATAGTCTCATTTTATTTTTTATGGAAAAACAAAAAATATCTTCAATTTTTTCTCCTCAATCTATAGCTATTGTCGGAGCTTCTGAAAAAGTCGGAAAAGTTGGCACGGCAATTACGGAAAATGTTTTGAAGCTTGGCTATCAAGGGAAAGTTTTTTTGGTTAATCCATCTTATGAAAGTTTGTATGGACAAAAATGTTATAAATCTTTAATAGAAATAGAAACGGCTGTTGAATTAGCAATAATTGTGGTACCGGCAAAATTAGTAGTTGATGTTATTAGGGAAAATGCAGATAAGATCAAAAATTTTGTAATTATTTCAGCGGGTTTTTCGGAAACTGGTAAAGAAGGGCTGGATAGGGAAAAAGAAATTAAAATCATCGCACAGGCTAAAAATTTAAACATATTGGGACCAAATTGTTTGGGCTTTATAAATCCCCATAGAAATCTAAATGCGTCTTTTGCTATGGGTATGCCAGAAAAAGGAAATATTGCCCTTGTTTCGCAATCAGGAGCTTTAATGGTAGCTGCTCTCGATATTGCTAAAAAAGATAAAATAGGTTTTTCATCGTTAGTTTCAATTGGAAATAAGGTTCGGTTAGGTGAAAATGAAATGTTGATTGATTTAGCTGAAGATGAAAACACCAAAGTTATTGGAATGTATTTAGAGGGAATAAAGAGTGGTAATGATTTTATCAAAATAGCATCCATTGTTTCAAAGAAGAAGCCAATAGTTATTTTAAAGGCTGGAAAAACGGAAAAATCTCAAAAGGCTATTTCTTCACATACGGGAGCGCTTTCGGGCAGTGATAAAATTATGGAAGCGGTTTTTGAAAAATGTGGAATAATTAGAGCGGAAAGTTTGGAAGATTTTTTTGAAATATTAAAAACTTTTTCCATGACAGATGCTCCTGAAAATAAAAAAGTTGCGATAGTTACCAACGCCGGAGGCGCCGGAGTATTGGCAACGGATTCTTTTGACGGCAAGGAGATAATGTTGGCAGATTTTTCGGAAGAATTTAAGCAAAAACTTAGAAATAAGCTTCCCGCAGAAGGTTCAGTAGAAAATCCAGTTGACATTTTGGGCGATGCGGCTGAAGATCGCTATCAATATGCGTTAGAAAATTTAATAAATGGCGATGCTGGTTCAATTTTGTGTATTCTCACCCCGCAAGATAAAACACCGGTTGAAAAGATTGCCCAAGTCATAATTAACATTAAACAGCAGACTAATAAGATAGTAGTGGCATCTTTTATTGGAGGTGAGTCGATCAAGACTGCTACTGAAAAAATGAGAAAAAGTGGAGTTTTAACATTTGATTTTCCAGAAAAAGCAATAAAAATACTAAATTATTATTATATTTGGGCAAAGAAAAGCAAGTTGGATTTTAATGGCCAAGAAGAAAATCTTTCTTTGGAAAGGAAAGAAACCGTACAAATGATAATTAATAATTCCAAGCAACAAGGGAAAAAAGCCTTAAGATTTGATGAAGCGGCTAAGATAATGGAACTTTATGGATTAAATTGTATAAACTCTTATTATTTAAAGAAAGATAAATTATTTTTTAAAAAAATAATTTATCCAGTAGTGGCCAAAATAGATAGTGATCAGATTTTGCATAAGACCGATCAGCAAGCTTTAATTTTAAATATTAAAAATGATGAAGAATTGAAATTGGCTTTAGATAATCTTTGGAAAAAATTTCCCAATGAGGAAATTTTGGTTCAGCCAATGATTGAAAAAGGCACCGAATTGATCATTGGAATAAGTCGGGATAGCATTTTTGGACCAATTGTAGTAGCTGGTCTGGGTGGAATATATACGGAAATTTTTAAAATGGTTGATTTTTTTATTCCGCCAATGGAGTGTAGTGAAATAGTTGACAAACTCTCAAGCGGTAAGTTGAAATTTCTTTTCACAGGGGCACGTGGTCAGAAAAAATTTGATATAGATGAAGTGGCTGGTATTATAAAATCAGTTATGTTTTTTGCACAAGAAATTGATACTGTAAAGGAATTCGATATTAATCCTTTATTTATTTATAATACGGGAAAAAAATCCGTAGCCGTGGATCTAAAGATTATTTTTTAATAAAATAATGATAATTACATGGAGAAGAAAAAATCTAAAATACTTTTAGTTGATGATGACGTTTATATCCGTCAAATGTACGCAGAAATTTTAAATATAGCCGGTTTTGACACATTGGAGGCTAATGATGGATTGGAAGGTTTTAATTTGGCAGTAGAAAATGTGCCAGACATAATTTTTACTGGTATAAATATGCCAAATATGGACGGATTCACTTTGATGGAAAAATTGAAACAAAATCAAGCCACGGCAATTATCCCAGTGATTATTTCTTCTCATATGGGTAAAGAATCAGATAGCCTGAGGTCCAAAGAATTGGGAGCAAGGGATTTTATAATCAAGAACATGGTTACTCCTAAAGAAGCGGTGGATAGAATAAAAAAAATTCTTTTAGAAAGTGGCGTTTATAAAATTAAATTTGATGTTCACGCTCTAGACGCACCAAAATTTTTAAAAATTATGGGATTAGAAAATATTACCAAATGTCCGGATTGTGGAAATGATTTTGCTTTTTCTGTTACGGTTAGTGATTTTGAGGATGAGTCTTTTTCGGCCAAACTGGCTTGTTCGAATTGCGGTTGGGAAATGAAATAAATTTGAAAAAATGTTAAATTGGAAAATAAAAGAAAAGAAAGAAGTCTTCATGGCAAAGGGGTTAGATTTTCCAAAAGTGTTAATGGAAATTCTAATGGAAAGGGGCATGAAAGATACGCAAGCTGTGCGTGATTTTTTAAATCCGAATTATGAGAAGGATAGTCAGGATCCATTTTTGTTTTCGGATATGGAAAAAGCTGTAGGGAGAATAAGAAGGGCTGTAAACAAAAAAGAAAAAGTAACTGTTTTTGGTGATTATGATGCAGATGGAATAACCGCATCAGTTATCCTGAAAGAAGCATTGGAGGGGATTGGCATTGAAACAAGTGTTTACATACCAGACAAAAAAAATGAAGGTTATGGAATGAATGTTGCAGCCATTGAAAAACTTGCAAAAGATAATGTTAAATTAATAATTACCGTAGACTGTGGAATTACAAATATAAAAGAAGTAGCTTTTGCTAAAAAGCTAGGTATAGATGTGATTATTACAGATCATCATCACATTCCAGTTTGTTTGCCAGAAGCGTTTGCGATTATAAATCCGAAAATTATAACAGCGGGTTATCCTTTTGCTGAGTTAGCTGGAGTGGGGGTGGCGTTTAAATTGGTTCAAGCAATTTTTGAAATAATTTTACCAGAAAAAAAGGATCAAATAAAATGGTTTTTGGATTTAGTGGCAATTGGAACTGTGGCTGATTGTGTTCCATTGACAAATGAAAATCGGATGTTGGTTAAATATGGACTTTTAGTTTTATCTAAAACCAAAAGAACAGGACTTAGACAGCTTTTTTTGGCAGGAGGAATTAATATTGATGAAAATAATATTCCTAGCACTAGAAATATCGGTTTTCATATAGCGCCAAGAATAAATGCTGCTGGCAGAATAAATCATGCGAATTTGGCTTATGATCTTTTGATGGAAAAAGACACCGCTAAGGCTAGAGTATTGGCCTTGGAACTGGAAGACAATAATTCCAATAGGCAAAAAATAACAGAGGTGGTTACTAATGAAGTAAAAATTTTGGCAGAAAATTCTTTTAAAAATCGAAAACTTATCTTTGCTGTAAGTGAAAATTTTCCTATTGGGATAGTTGGATTGGTGGCTGGCAAAATAGCTCAGCAATTCAATAAGCCGGTGGGTATATTGCAAAAAGGGGAAAAACAAAGTAGTGGGTCTTTTCGATCTATACCACAAGTGAATATTATTGAAGCAATTGAGAAATGCGGGGATATGTTGCTTAAGTTCGGGGGACATTCGCAGGCCGCTGGGATTTCAATTAAAAACGACCAGTTGGATATTTTTTTTGAAAAATTGAATATTCAAATAGAAAAAGAATTAGCAGATAAAGATATATCTCCGGAGCTAACAATAGACGCTGAAATTGAACCGGTAGATTTGGATTTTTCATTGGCAGAAAATCTTGAAAAAATGAAGCCTTTTGGGGAAGGTAATCCAGAGCCGGTTTTTTGCATGCGCCATTTAATAATTGAAGATATTAAAATTATTGGTAAAGGCGAAAAACATTTTAAGATTTTTTTGCGTTCAAAAGATAATCCAAAGATTTTTGAAGCCGTCGGTTTTTATATGGCTCAGGACTTTTCTTACTTAAAAAAAGGGGATATTATTGAGATAGCCTTTAATCTTCAAAAAGATGAGTGGAATGGTAATCATAAAGTGCAGTTAATTTTGATTGATATAAAAAATATTTGATTTTTATGGAAAGTATAAACACTTTTATTTCTTTTGTGGAAATTCATCGTTATTACGGTTACCTTATTCTCTTTGTGTCATTAATTTTTGAAGGTGAACTTTTTATGTTGGCAGCAGGAGTTCTTTCGCATTTGCAGGCGTTTGACATTTTCGACGCTTTTTGGATATCTATGGCGGGAGTACTTTGTGGGGACATGCTTTGGTATTGGGTGGGCAGATTTATGAAGAAAAAATATCCAAATCAACGCTTCATTATTTATGTTGAAAAACGTGTCAAAAAAGCTTTTCCTACGATAGAATGCAATCCTTTTAAGTTGGTTTTTGTTTCCAAATTTATTTATGGCTTAAATCATTCAACCATACTAGTGTTGGGTTTTTTAGGTATAGATTTCTATCATTTTATTAAGATTCAAATAAAAGCTTCATTTTTATGGGTAGTGATATTTCTATCATTGGGATATTTTTTTGGTTATACTGCTTTATCCATTACTCATAAAATGAATAAATTTATTTTAGTGTTATTGATAATTTTTGGGACATTTCTTCTTTTAGAGAAATTTTTTGATTATTTAGTGGAAAAAAAGATTCAACGGTCTAAAAAATGTCTTTGATTTTTGAATATTAATTTGTGATAAATTAAACGTGAAGATGTCAGGAATTCCCGTGATAATAAATTTATGAAGATAGCATTAGTGCATGATTATTTAGTTCAATACGGGGGAGCCGAAAGAGTATTGGAGGCTTTTACGGAGCTTTTTCCTTATGCTTCGATTTATACAATTGTTTATGACAAAGAAGCTATGCACGGAGTTTTTGAAGGCAAGCGCATTTATACATCTTATTTGCAGAAATTTCCTTTTGCTAAGAAAAAACATCGATTATTTCCTTTGTTAATGCCAATTGCTATTGAACAATTTGATTTTTCTGATTATGACATTGTACTTTCGGATTCCTCAAGTTATGCCAAAAGCATAATAACTGGACCAGAAACTTTGCATATTTGTTATATGCATACACCGATGCGTTATGCTTGGGATGATTGTCAGAAATATACTCGGGATTTTTATATGCCGAAAATTATCAAAAGTCTGGTTCCATTTGCAATGAATTATATTCGTCTTTGGGATAGGGTCAGCGTGGATCGAGTTGATTTTTTTATTGCTAATTCAAATTTTGTTGCTAAACGAATTAAGAAGTATTACAATAAAAAATCAACAATCATCCACCCTCCAGTTTCGGTGAATAATTTTTATATAAGCGAAAAAAGGGAAGATTATTATTTGATAGTTGGCAGGCTTATCGCCTACAAGAGGCACGATATAGCCATAAAAGCTTTTAATGAATTAGGCTTGCCATTAAAAATAATAGGTCGAGGTCCGGAAATAAAAAGATTACGAAAAATGGCTGGTTCTAATATAGAGTTTTTAGAAAGGGTTTCGAATGCTGAATTGCCAAATTATTATGCTCGATGTAAAGCTTTTATTTTTCCACAAGAAGAGGATTTTGGCATAGTTGCGATTGAGGCCCTGGCCTCTGGTCGACCGATAGTAGCTTATGATGGTGGAGATATTCCCGAACATGTTGAAAATGGTAAAATGGGCATTTTTTTTAAGCGACAAAAAACAAAAGATATAATTGAAGCGGTTAAAAAAATTCAATCAATGGAATTCGATTCAGCTTATATTCGTTCTAAGGTATTGAGATTTGACAAAGAAATATTTAAGAAAAAAATTAAAGAATATATAGATAGTGCTATTGCGGAGCACAAGGATAATTTATTGAAAAATAATTAGAAAATAAAAATATGGAATTATATCAAATCATTGCTATTTTTAGGTTACATATTAAATTATTCTTTGGCATAATGACCTCCTTTTTTTTGTGCGGTTTTATTTTTTTTATCTCACAGCCTGAACGATATTCGGTAAATTTAATGATTAACGTTACTCGCGCCAACGTGCAAGAAACTACCGAGTATCGGTATGATGATTTTTATCGTTTGCAAGCGGATGAAAGATTTGCGGATACGGTTGTGCGCTGGATGGGTTCCCCTCAAATAATAAAGGAAATATGTGCAGATGCGGGAATGTTTTCTGAAAAATCATTTAAAGCGAGTCGACTTTCTTCACAAATGGTGGAAGTGGTTTTTATTTTAGATAAAAAAGAAGACGCTTTAAAAATAGCCGAATCTACTCTTAAGATTTTAAATAATCAGACCAATAGGCTTAATGAATTGCAAAGACAAGATTCTTGGTTTGCTTTGATTTCTAACGAGCCTTATGTGCAAGATGCTCGTTTGGGGTGGAGATTGGTTTTGTTGGCTACTGTTTTTCTTGGTTTGTTTTTTGGAATATGGGGTGTTATGATGATGGATTATTTAAGAAGAAAGTAATAAATTAGGGGAAAACGTGGCATGAAAAAAAAGAAAAGATTAAAAATAGGAATAGATGCCAGATGTTTAATCGATGGACGGATGACAGGCGTTGAAGAATATACGATAAATTTGCTTAAAAATATTTTTGAGCAAGATCCTGATAATAAATATATTTTATTTATAAATTCTTTTAGAAAGCCCAAGGGTAATTTTGATGAATTCACTCGATACAAGAATGTTTCTCTTTGTCAATTTCGTATTCCGAATAAGATTTTGAATTTATTCTTTTGGTATTTTGGTTGGCCTCACGTGGATAAAATGATTGGGGGTGTTGATATTTTTTTTATGCCCAATATAACCTTTATTGGGCTTTCAAGGAAAACTAAATTATTTCTGACAATGCACGACATTTCTTTTGAACATATGCCGGAAACGTTTTCTTTGAAAAGAAGAATTTGGCATTCTTTCGTTAATCCAAGAAAGCTTTGCAAAAGAGCAGATCAAATAATTGCAGTTTCTGAATCAACTAAGCAAGACATTCAGTTTTATTATGGAATAAAGGAAGATAAGATAAAAAGAATTTATAGTGGAGTATCGGAAGAATATTCGCAACTGGATCGAAATGATAAATTTTTGCTCGAAATTAAAGAAAAATATAAATTGCCCTTTCGGTTCATTTTTTTTCTGGGAACTATTGAGCCGCGGAAAAATATTGTTTCTTTGGTGCGAGCTTTCGATAAATTAAAGGATTTAGACCTTCTTAATAAAGAGAAAATTAAATTGGTAATTGCTGGCAGTATTGGTTGGAAATTTGAAAAAATTTTATTAGCAATGAAAAATGCTAAATATACCGATGATATTATTTTCATAAGAAATATTCCCAACAAGGACAAAAATGCGGTATATAATTTAGCAACTGTTTTTGTGTACCCCTCCTTTTTAGAGGGTTTCGGTTTTCCGGTTTTGGAAGCGATGAAATGTGGAACGCCGGTAATTACTTCCAATGCATCGGCTATTCCGGAAATTATTGGTAACGAAGGAATTATTATTGATTCTGAAAAACCGGATGAATTGTTGGTGGCATTAAAAAATATACTTACCGATAAAGGATTGTATGATCATTTTAAAAAAAGGGGGCATCGTCGTACATTCATGTTTTCATGGAATAATACGGCTAGGGAATTTTTGACTTTGATGAATAATTATTTAAAATAAAAAATAAGTCCTTTGAGTAGGCGTGTCGGCACTAGTAGGTTTTAGTAAACACTAACCAGAGAGGAGCCATTATAGCATGACAACGTTTTGATTTTGGTGAAAGTAGCGCTTTGCATGAAAGCGCTACTTTTTTTGTGAAGCGAAACTTGATATAATAAACTTACGAAATATTTATGATAATTTGAAAAATAAAATGAAAAGAATTGGAATTGATGCTCGATTTTTTGGCTCTGCCAGAAAGGGTTTGGGACGTTATACTCAAAAATTAATAGAAAATTTAGAGAAAATCGATTTTGAAAATGAATATTTTGTGTTTTTGTGTAGGGAAAATTTTGATGAATATATTCCACAAAATTCGAATTTTAAAAAAGTCCTGGCTGATTTTAAATGGTATGGAATAAAGGAGCAGTTTTTATTTCCTATTCTTTTATATAAATATTCTTTGGATTTGATGCATTTCCCTCATTTTAATGTTCCGTTATTATATCTAAGGCCATTGGTAGTTACTATCCATGATTTGATTTTGCTGCATTTTCCAACTTTACGCGGAACAACATTAAGTCCACTGTGGTATGCTATTAAATTTTTAGCTTATAAATTGACCATAAAATCAGCAATCAATAGGGCTAAGATTATTATATCGGTATCAAAATTTACAAAAAATGATATCTTGCACCATTATAATGTAAAAAAAGAAAAAATAGTTGTTATTTACGAATCGGCGGATGATTTTTGTCGAATAACCCAAGAATCCGAGGATGTTATTTTGCAAAAATATGGTATAATAAAGCCGTATCTTTTGTATGTGGGAAATGCTTATCCGCATAAAAATTTAGAAAAAATAATCAATATTTTTAATAGTTTTAAAGAAAATCAACCGGAATATTCTCTAGTTTTGGTTGGCAAGGAGGATTATTTTTATAATCGACTCAAGGAGGATGTTAAAAAAAATAAAATGGAAGGAATAATTTTTCCAGGTCATGTGCCGGATGAATATTTAGACAGTATTTATCGAGCATCTGCTTTGTACGTGTTTCCTTCATTATATGAGGGATTTGGATTACCGCCTTTAGAGGCAATGCTCAAAGGAGTGCCTGTTTTAAGTTCGGATCATGAGTGCATGAAAGAGATTTTAGGAAATAGCGCATTTTTTTGTGATGCGCGAGATGACCAAGCCTTGTTATCAGGAATTAACAAAGTTTTAAATGATGCGGAATTGAAAAAAAATCTCATCCAAGAAGGGTATAGGAAAAGTGGTTATTATAGTTGGAAAAAAATGGCCAAGGAGACGTTGGTCGTATATAAAAATATAAAATAAAATTTTTTAAAAGAGATATTGTGGCAAAGGGCAGGGTAATACCTCAAATGTTCGATGTCCGACCAGTTGATAAGACTGGTAATTTGGATTGGGGGAAAATAAATAGGGTTAAAAAAAGTATTCAAACAAGAGATTTTAACTTTTCTGAAAAATTGGAAAATTCTAATCATGCTCATTCTGATTTACCAACAAAGCAATCAATCAGAATAACAACCATAAGCAGGGGGTTGGAATTTAGGCTTGCTGCTGAACCGGTTGTGGCGGAAAACAAAAAGGAAAATAGTATTTGGCTTAAAAAGAAGAAAAACTTATTAACTGAAAAGAATCAATATTTACGAAAAATAAAATTTGAAACAGCCAAGCAAAAAAAAGAAGAAAATAAGCAACTTGTTTTAGCAAAAAAAATTTCTTTGAAAGAAAGAAAGAAAGAGTTACGAGAAGCTGAAAAAAACGAGAAGCTTCAAATTAAGGCGGAAATTAAATTACACAAAGAATGCTTGATTTTAGAACGAAAAAATCTCAGATTGGAAGAAAAATTAGAAAAAGAAAATCAAAAAAGACAAAAAAATATTCAAAAAAAGACGCAACCCGGATATTTTTATTGGAAAGATCTTTTTGTTTCAGTTGATTATTTTTCTTATAACACAAAACAAAGCTCCTTGGCCTTTGTTATGGCGACATTATTTTTGGCAATCGGAATTGGCGGGGCCTCTTTTGTTTATAAGGGTTTAAATGTCAAAGGCAGTGTCTTGGGAGTTAGCCAAGATGGTTACGAGAGTTTGACGGCAGCCATTAATGATATCTCTAGTCAAAATTTTGACAGTTCAAGTGAGAATTTCACACAAGCTTTTGAATATTTTTCTCAAGCTTCTGATGAAATGGATCAGATGGGTACTCTTTTAAATGAGGGATCACGATTTTTTCCTTATATTTCTAAACTTTCTTCTGGTAAAAATATTTTAGAAGCCGGTAGTCATCTTTCTTTGGCAGGCAAGCATATGAATGGAGTGGTCAAAGAAATATCCATTGTCAAAAATCCCCTAGAGGGTAAAGAAAATATTTCTTTTTTGGAGCTTTTTAAAAAGGTTCAGAAAGATATGAATTTTGCCGATCAGGAACTGCGTTTGGCATTTGAAAATATTGAAAAAGTGAAAATAAACGATTTACCCGAAGATATGCAGGATAAATTTTTAATTTTACGGGAACAGCTTCCGCGGGCAATTAATCTTTCGGGAAATTTTTTGCAAAATAGCGATATACTTCTTGATCTTTTGGGTAATAATGGATCGCGAAAATATTTGTTTTTATTTCAGAACAACAATGAAATGCGTCCAACTGGCGGGTTTATCGGTAGTTATGGTCTGCTGGATATTTCTCAGGGAAATATTCGAAATTTTTTCATAGATGGAATTTTTAATCCAGATGGACAACTTAAAGAAAAAATAATTCCGCCAAAGCCGATTCAAAAAATAAGTGCAGCTTGGAGTCTACATGATAGTAATTGGTTTCCTGATTTTCCAACTTCAGCTAAAGAAGCTATTTTATTTTATGAAAAAACCGGAGGACCAACAGTAGACGGAGTAATAACTTTTACGCCGGTGATTTTACAAAAATTATTAGAAATAACTGGACCAATTGAAATGCCGGAATATGGGGTTATTCTGGATAGTAATAATTTCGTAGAGAAAACCCAATACGAAGTTGAAGAAGATTATGATCGACAAGAAAATAAACCTAAAAAAATATTATCAGATTTAGCTCCTTTGATTTTAGATCAAATTGTTAATTCAAAAAATCCGGAAACATTTTTTCGTTCTATTAAAGTGTTTTTAGGTGGACTGGAAGAGAAGCACATTTTAATTTATTCGGAAAATAAGGAATTACAAAAAATAATTTCAGAAAACACTTGGTCTGGAGAGATTTTAAAATCAAAAAAAGATTATCTAAGTGTGATCAACACTAATATAAACGGATATAAGACCGATGGCGTAATAGAAGAAAAAATAGAACATAAAGCGGAAATAGCTGAAGATGGCTCTATTGTTGATACGGTTTCCATTACGCGCAAGCACAACGGTGGAAATACTCAGTATGAATGGTGGAATAAGGTTAATGCTAATTATATGCGAGTCTATGTTCCGGAAGGTTCAAGACTTTTGGAGGTTAACGGTCAGACTTGGGAAATCAATGAACCTGTTTTGGATTATGATAAACTAGGTTTTAAAAAAAATAAACTAATTCAACAAGAAGAGGATGGCATGGAAATTGATCCGAATACGGGTACTAGAATTTATCAAGAAAATGGTAAAACAGTTTTTGCTAATTGGACTTATGTTAGTCCGCAGGAAACAATGACGATAACTTATAAATACATTCTTCCTTTTAAGATTTTTCCAGCGATATTTAATTCGGATAAACAGGTTGATTCTTATTTTTTAGTGGCGCAAAAGCAATCTGGCAGTGTGGGTAGCGACTTTGCTACAGAAATTCATTTTCCTTCGACCTATTCTGTGAGATGGAAGAGTTCAGAGAATATCCAAGCTAATTTAAATGTTTTAAAATTGACTGATAAGCTTAATATTGATAGGTTTATGGGAGTAGTTTTTGAAAAAAATAAATAATAATAGAAAAATAATTTTGAAAGATTGGTTGGAATAAAATTTTATGATAAGTCGATTAGTAAAAAATAATTTTTTTGGAGAAAAACCGACTCAGTCAATTATGGCGGCCGCTTTTATTATTTCCTTGGCGGGTGTCGCTAGTAGAATACTGGGGCTTTTTCGTGATAGAATATTGGCATCTACTTTTGGCGCAGGCGACACCCTGGATGCTTATTATGCAGCTTTTCGAGTGCCGGATTTGATTTATAATTTATTGGTTTTGGGCGCGCTTAGTGCGGCATTTATTCCAATATTTACACAGCTTATTCTTAATAAAAAAGAAGAAGAAGCTTGGAATTTAGCTAATGGGATACTTAATCTCCAGATTATTGTTATGGGCGCGCTGACCATTTCTCTGATAATTGGCGCTGATTGCGTGATGCGTTTGGTCACCCCGGGCTTTAGTGATGAAAAAATGCAATTAACAGTATTGTTGACTCGGATTATGTTTTTAAGTCCGATTATTTTGGGAATTAGTGGAATTTTTGGAGGGGTCTTGGTTTCCATGAAAAAGTTTCTGGTTTATTCCTTAGCTCCGATAATGTATAATTTGGGAATAATTTTTGGTGCAATTTTTTTGGTTAAAATAATGGGTCCGGTTGGTTTGGCCTGGGGAGTTGTTGTGGGTGCATTTCTTCATATGTTAATTCAATATCCGGCAGTTAAATTTTCTGGTTTTAGTTGGAATTTAAATTTTCGGGCGAGTTTGCGGAATAAGGATGTTATTAAGGTAATTCATTTGATGTTGCCACGAATGTTGGGCGTTGCAATTAATCAGATAAATTTTCTAATTATTACTATTTTTGCTTCGACTCTAGCGGCTGGAAGTTTAACGGTATTTAATTTTGCCAATAATATTCAAAGTGCCCCACTGGGTCTTTTTGGTGTTTCTTTCGCAATTGCGGTTTTTCCCACGCTTAGCGCTCATTATGCAACTGGTGAAAAAGAAAAATTTGCTCAGGTCTTTTCAACAACTTTGCGTCAGATTCTTTTTTTTGTAATACCACTAAGTGTTTTAATATACGTGCTAAGAGCCCAATTGGTGCGCGTTGTTTTGGGAGCGGGAAACTTTGACTGGGAAGATACGATTTTAACTTTTACAACACTGGGTTATTTAGTAGTTAGTCTTTTTGCGCAAGCTTTGATTCCGCTTTTGGCTAGATCTTTTTATGCAATTCAAAATACTAAAACGCCTTTTTATATAGCTATTTTTTCGGAAGTTATAAATGTAACACTGGTATTTTTTCTAATTGAAAAGTTTCAGATTCTTGGTTTAGCAATTGCGTTTTCAATTTCCAGTGTCCTTAATATGGTTTTACTGTTTTTTCTTTTGCAAAAAAGATTTAATAATTTAAAAGAAGGAAAAATTATTAAAGCTGTTTTGAAAATAGTTATTGCGGCGTTAGGGAGTGGAGCTGCTGCGCAATTGGGCAAAGTGCTTGTTGGCACTCAAGGGGAATTAGATACCTTTGTGGCAATTTTAACTCAATTAATTATTGCCAGTGTTCTGGGCTTGGCTGTTTTTGGGGTTATTTGTTATTATTTAAAAATTGAGGAATTTTTTAGTTTTACTCAATCTATTACGCGGAAAATTTTTAAAACAAAAAAAATGATTACTGAAGACACTGGAGATGTGACAGGATTATGATAGCGCAAGATGAATAAATGCAAATTCTTGATAAAATGAAATTTTCAATGTAAGCTTAGAAAAGACTAAAATATATAATTTGATAAAAAATGTCTGATTTATTCGAAAATTAATTCGAATAATTGAAGTCGTCTATTTTTGAATAATAATTATCAGAAAAATATACGAAATTTTTGTATTATAGCTCATATTGATCATGGCAAATCAACGTTGTCTGATCGTCTTTTGGAGTTTACCCAGACGGTGGAAAAAAGAAAGATGAAGCAGCAGCTTTTGGATCAAATGGATTTAGAGAGAGAAAGAGGCATTACCATTAAGCTTCAACCGGTGAGAATGAATTATTCCCAAGATGGTAATGAATATGTTTTGAATTTGATTGATACGCCAGGACATGTGGATTTTGGTTATGAGGTATCCAGATCATTGGCAGCAGTGGAAGGAGCTGTTTTGTTGGTAGACGCCACTAAAGGTGTACAGGCGCAAACCTTATCTAATTTGTATTTAGCAATTGAACAGGGGTTAGAAATTATTCCGGTAGTTAATAAGATTGATTTACCTAATTCCAATCCAGAAAAAACCAAAAAAGAAATTATTCACGTTTTGGGTTGCCAAGAGAAAGATATAATTGAAGCATCCGGGAAAACGGGAGCTGGTGTGGATAAAATCTTGCAAGCCATAGTTGAAAAGGTTCCACAGCCCAAAGGAGATGTTTTAAGACCACTTCGCGCGATGATTTTTGATTCCAAATATGATATTTATAAAGGAGTTTTGGCTTTTGTGCGCGTGGTAGATGGAGAAGTCAGACAAGATACGCTCATAGCAATGATGGCAACACAAAAAGATAGTTCCGTGATCGAAGTCGGTTACTTTAAGCCGGAAATGTTGGCAGCTGAAGTTTTGCGGGCAGGAGATATTGGCTATATTGCAACTGGTTTGAAAAGTGTTGATTTTTGCAGAGTGGGGGACACTATTACGGATTTGCGCCGATTGGAAAATTCTCAAAAGGCGAATATGGAAAAAATTCAACCTTTGCCTGGATATAAAGAAGTTCGACCGGTAGTGTATGCCAGTCTTTATCCTACTGATGGAGATGCTTATAATATGATGCGAGATTCTCTTGATAAGCTTAAACTTAATGACGCATCTTTTGTTTTTGAGCCGGAAAGTAATCCGGCTTTAGGCAAGGGTTTCCGTTGTGGTTTTTTGGGATTGCTTCATTTGGAGATAATTAAAGAGAGATTGGAGCGGGAATTTAATTTTACTCCAACAATAACCACACCAAGCGTGGTGTATGAAATCAGGAAAAAAGGTCAAACTGAATCGATTAAAATTTATTCCGCTATGAACATGCCTGACCCAACTTTAATTGATAGCGTGGCAGAGCCGTATGTGAAATTGGAACTAATCACCCCCGCTCAATATTTGGGATCGGTTATGGAGTTGATGAATAATTTGCGTTCGATATATTTAAACACTGAATATCTGGATATGGAAAGAGTGTTGCTTTCTTTTGAAATACCATTGACGGATATCATCGTTAATTTTCATGATAACCTTAAAAGCGCAACTTCTGGCTATGCTTCGATGAGCTATGATTTTGTCGGTTATCGAATTTCTGATTTAGTGAAGTTGGATATTTTATTGGCTGGGGAAAAAGTTGAAGCTCTATCGCGAATTGTACCAAAAGAAAAAGCGCACGCCGAAGGGTTAGTTATTGTTGCAAAGCTCAAAGACGCTATTCCTCGACAAAATTTCGCTATTGCCGTGCAGGCTGCGATTGGTGGTAAAGTTGTTGCGCGAGAAACAATCAAACCTTATCGTAAGGATGTTATTTCCGGATTGTATGGCGGGGATGTAACTAGAAAAAATAAACTTTTAGATAAGCAAAAAAAAGGTAAAAAGAAAATGGGCAGTGTCGGTAAAGTCAATATTCCATCGGAGGCTTATTTGGCAGTTTTAAAAAAGTAAAAGGTTTACTGAGATAAAAAAATTTATTATAATAATTATATGAATTCAAAAAGATTCAAAAAAAGAATAAGAATAATTTGGATAATAATTTCAATATTGGCAGTCGTTTCCATGTTAGGTTTTTCAATTGCGCCTATGTTTAATATTTAATATGGGAAATTGATAATGAAAAGGAAGCTTTCTTTTGCAATAGTATTTTTTATCATCGGAAGTTTTGTGGCTTCTTATATTATTTATGTGGCCAGTAAAGAAGCGCTTAGAAATAGGCGGATTGAAAAAGAGATAGAGTCTTTAAAAATGGAAATGGAAGACATGCGGGTTCAAAACAATGGACTAAAAGAAGAAATTGCTTATTACGATTCGAGCGAGTTTCGTGAATTTGTGGCTAAAGCTAAGCTTAATTTAAAAAAGGAAGACGAACAAGTAGTTGAAATAAAACCGACAATTACAATAAAAAAGGAGACAAAAAATGAGGAGCTTAAGCAACCGGTTGAAATTTTGCCAGAAGATAAAAATTATATGAAATGGTGGAAGCAATTTTTTAGCATATAAATAATAAAAATAAAGAATGATAAAAAAAAATAAATTCGGAGAAATTGTTGAAAAAAAAATCAAGATTAGAGTCGTGGTAATTTCTTTGGTTGTAATTTTTTTACTTAGCGCAATATCTTTAATTGGAATTATTTATTTTTTTCCGTCAGCTCAAAAAAGTTTTCCTGGAAAATTGATTGAAAAAGTTTCTTATCCGGTTGTTTTGGTGGATGGTTTTAATGTGATTTATAATTTTCAAATTAAACAAAATTTATCGGCATTAAAAAATTTTTATGAGAGTCAGGATTTTTCAAAAATAGGAATGCGAATTGATTTTTCTACGGATGATGGCTTGAAGCGATTGAAGATAAAGGAGAAAAATATTTTAAATAAAGCGATAGAAGATGAGGCGGTAAAATTATTGATAAAAAAAAGAGGAATAAAAATAACCCCCGAAAAGATTAATGAGGTTGTTGCCATTGAAGTTGAAAAAAATCAAACAAAAGAAAAATTTCAGGAAAATTTGGAAAAGATATACGGTTGGAATTTAGCAATTTTTAAAAAACAAATAATCGAGCCTAGTCTTTACGCGAAAAAATTAGAGGAGCAGGTAGCAGAAGAAATAAGTCTGACAAATAAGGATGCTGAAACGATTATTAAAAAAGCTAAAAGTGAATTAGAAAAAGGTGTAGATTTTTCCGAGGTGGCACGTATTTATTCACAAGGATATTCAGCTGAAATGGGCGGAGAATTTGGCTGGATAGCTGATAGTCAGCTTTTGCCGGAAATTTCACAGACATTAGCTGAACGTTCTGATTTTAAGGAAAATAACTTTGAAATAATAGAAAGTTATTTAGGGTATCATATCATAGAGGTTGAGGAGCGAAAAAAAGAAGGCGAGGCTAATATGCTAAAAATTAAGCAAATTTTTATTCAGAAAAAAACATTTGGTGATTGGCTGGGTGAACAAATGAAAAATATGACCGTTAATGTTTTAATTCCTGGCTATGATTGGAATAAAGAAGATGCTACTATTGAATTTAGTGATTTGGAGATGAAAGAATTTGAAAAAAAAGTTCAAGAAAATCCAGAAGGAGACGTTTCAATGATATTTTAGCGGGATAAAAATAATTAGGCATCGGTAATTTTAATAAATAATAAATGTCCCTGAAATTTTCTGCCAAGCAGGATTTTTATGGGCAAAAAAATATGAGCAAACCAGTTGTAAACAAGGATCTTTGTATTGGTTGTGGTACTTGTGAATCTCTTTGTCCGGGAACTTTTGCCATTAAAGAAGGTAAATCAGAAGTCATAACCGAGGATTGCGGAGATTGTAATTGTCAGGAAATTGTTGATAGCTGTCCCGTGAACGCTATTTCTTTGGAATAATTTTCCAATAAAAGTAATATCGAATGGAATTTTTAAACCAAAATTGATTTTTAATTTTAAAAATGAAAATCAATTTTGGTTTTATGCATAAACATGGAAACAACAGAAAAGAAAATGATAAATTCATTATCGGAAGAAAAAAATAATTTTGATAATGAAAAACCAAAAACTTTAAAAAAGGAAATTAATTTTTGTTCGAAAAAAAACTGGTTGGTTTTTTTAGCAATAGTTTTTATATCATCTTTTTTTGGTGCAGTGTTTGGCTTTTTGGCTGGAGGTGTTGTTAAAGTCGTTGATAATGAAGGTTTTTTTCAGAAATTTTTTGATTTAAAATTAAACGCTGATAAAAAAGCGATTGACACTCAAAAAATTATCGTGGAAGATTCAGCAATTATTGATGTAGTCGACAAATCTTCGCCAGCTGTTGTGAGCATTGCAATAACTAAGGAGGTTTCCAATTTAAAGAATTTTGATTTTTTTGGATTCGGTTTTTTTCAAGAAAATGAAAATATGCCCGAAAAGAAACAAGTTGGTGAAGGTTCTGGCTTTTTTGTTTCGGCTGATGGCATGATAGTTACTAATCGACATGTAGTGGAAGAACTTAATGCCGAATACACGGTTATTATGAATGATAATAGAGAATTTCCAGCTAAGGTTTTAGCCCGGGATTCTATTCATGATATTGCAATAATAAAAATTGAAGGTGCTGATTTTCCGGTTTTGTCATTAGGTGATTCGGATACACTCAAAATTGGCCAAACAGTTATCGCTATTGGCAATTCGTTGGGTGAATTTTCCAATTCAGTTAGTCGCGGAATAATTTCTGGGTTAGGAAGGACTGTAATAGCCGGAACAGATTTTAGTTATCAAACTGAAAGATTAACGGATATAGTCCAAACAGACGCGGCTATAAATTCAGGAAATTCTGGTGGTCCACTTATTGATGTGAGGGGAAACGTTGTAGGGATGAATGTCGCAATGGCGCGAGGAGCTCAAAATGTTGGATTTGCGTTGCCGATTAATCAAGTCAAAAGAGTGGTTGATCAAGTTAAAGCGACAGGCAAGATATCCACACCTTTTTTGGGTGTTAGATATGTGCCAATTTCTAAAGAAATGCAAGTTAAAAACGGATTATCTTTTGATTATGGCGTTTTGATTCAACGAGGAGAAGATTTTTCGGAATTGGCAGTTATTCCTGGTTCACCGGCTGATAAAGCTGGATTGGTGGAAAACGATGTCATATTGGAAATAAATGGCAATAAGATAAATCAAGAAAATCAGCTAGGTGATTTAATCTCTAAATTAAATGTTGGTGATAAGATGATTTTGAAAGTTTGGAGCAAGGGTGTGGAAAAAAATGTGGAGGTTATTTTGGAAGAAAGAAAATGAAGAACATGATGTTTTGAATTATCAGCATTAATGATTAAACAAACATTATGGATATAGGAAAATTTACGACAAAAAGCCAGGAGGTCTTGCGCAGATCACAGGAATTAGCAATTTCATTGGGTCAGCAGCAAGTTGATATATTTCATTTTTTAAATATATTGGTTTCGCAGGAGGGTTCTATTGTGGGTGTAGTTCTGCAAAAATTAAATGCCAACATTGAAAAAATCAAGACTGACTCTTTGAAAGAAATCAATAATTATCCCAAGGCCTCTAGCGGTGGTATTGGGCATATTTTTGTAACTCCCGTTTTAGTCCAGATATTGGAACAGTCGGAAAATGAAATGAAAAAAATTGGAGACGATTTTGTTTCCACGGAGCACTTATTGTTGGCTTTATTGGCATTTAATTCTATAGCTAAAAAATTTTTGGAAGGATTTGGAGTGGAATATGACCAAGCTTTGAAAATAATTTCCCAAGTTAGGGGGGCGCAAAAAGTTGATTCGCCAGAACCGGAGGGAAAATTTCAAGTAATTGAAAAATATACGATAAATTTAACTGAATTAGCTAGAAATGATAAAATTGATCCAGTAATTGGACGTGATGAAGAAATTAGGCGAGTTATGCAAGTTTTAAGTCGACGAACCAAAAATAACCCAGTTCTTATTGGAGAGGCAGGAACAGGAAAAACTGCAATTGTGGAGGGTCTGGCACAAAGGATTGCCGCTGGAGATGTGCCGGAAAATTTAAAAAATAAAGAAATAGTATCATTGGATTTAGGAGCTTTATTAGCAGGTGCTAAATTCCGGGGAGAATTTGAAGATCGTCTCAAGGCCATTCTAAAGGAAACAGAAAGAGCCGCTGGCAGATATATTTTATTTATTGATGAATTGCATACATTAGTGGGAGCTGGCGCTACCGAGGGATCACTGGATGCCTCTAATATGCTCAAGCCAGCTTTAGCTAGAGGAAAATTGCGAACTATTGGCGCGACAACTACCAAAGAATATCAAAAATATATTGAAAAAGATGCTGCTCTAGAACGTCGTTTTCAGCCGGTTTATGTCAGTGAGCCTTCAATTGAAGATACAATAGCTATGCTAAGGGGAATAAAAGAAAAGTACGAACTTCATCACGGAGTTAAGATAACGGATGAGGCAATTTTGTCAGCAGTTACTCTTTCGCAACGCTATATTGCAGATAGATTTTTGCCAGATAAAGCAGTTGATTTGATTGATGAGGCTGCTTCAGCCCGTAGGATAGAAATAGACTCAATGCCAACAGAAATAGATCAGCTGGAAAGAAATATTCGTCGATTGGAAATTGAAAAGAAGGCTTTGCAAAGAGAAAAATCAAAAGATACCCGCAAAAAAATAATGCAAATAAATAAGGAATTATCGGAATTGAAGGAAAAATCTAATTCTTTAATTTTGCAATGGCGAATTGAAAAAGATCTTATTTCCCAAAGTCGGGATCATAAAAAAGAAATTGATAAGTTAAAATCAGAAGCAGAATTGGCAGAAAGAAAAGGTCAATTGGATCGAGTAGCGGAAATACGCTATGGTCAGATTCCGGAATTGGAAAAAAAGATTGAAGCGGAATCTAAAAAATTAAATAAAATTCAAAAAGAAAATTCTATTCTCAAGGAAGAAATAACTCAGGAAGATATTGCCAGGGTGGTTTCACGCTGGACAGGGATACCGTTATTGAAAATGTTGCAAGGAGAGATGGAAAAATTAGTAGAGATGGAAAAGGAATTGGCAAAAAAAGTTATCGGACAAAATGAATCTATTGCTATCATTTCTAATGCCATTCGCAGGTCGCGCGCCGGTATTGCTGAAGAAGGTCGACCGATCGGTTCATTTATTTTTTTGGGACCGACTGGAGTAGGCAAAACGGAATTGGCTAAAACTTTAGCTGAGTTTCTCTTTAATGACCCTCGTTCAATGATTCGTTTGGATATGAGTGAGTATATGGAATCTCATTCTACTGCCAAATTAATTGGTTCTCCTCCGGGATATGTCGGTTATGAAGAAGGAGGGCAATTGACTGAACTTATTCGGCGACATCCCTATAGTGTGATTTTATTCGATGAAATAGAAAAAGCTCATCCGCAAGTTTTTAATATATTATTGCAAATAATGGATGATGGTCGACTAACTGATGCTAAGGGGCGAGTAGTTAATTTTAAAAATTCTATAATTATTATGACTTCCAATGTTGGTTCAGATATTATTTATCGAGCCAAAACAGTTGGCTTTGAGGGAGAGCGTGAAGAAAATGCCTTGGGAGAAAAGGAAATGCGTTCCAAAGTCATGGCAAGTTTAAGGGAAAATTTTAAGCCGGAATTTTTAAATCGAATTGATGAAATAATTATTTTTCATCCATTAGGAAAAAAGGAATTGGAAAAAATAGTGGATTTACAGTTACGCAATGTTCAAAAAAGATTGGAAAAAAAGAATATCTTGCTTAAATTTCAAGCCGAAGTAAAAGCATATCTTTCATTAAGAGGCTATGATCCACTTTATGGCGCTAGACCGCTTAAGCGGGCTATTCAAAATGAAATTTTGGATGATTTGGCTTTAAGCATAATAGAGGGTAAAATAATAGAAGGTGATAAGGTGAAGGTTTCGATTAAAAACGGCAAGATTGAATTTTCCAAATAATTAATCCGTCAAGTAATCAAAGGAAGTTACATTATGTTTTTTCATTTTCGTGTTTTTGTTTATAGTTTATTTTTCTTTGTCGCTTTGCGAATTATTTCCAAAAAGGAGGTTGCCGATTGGTTATCAGTCTTAGTTTCTGGTAATTTCTTCTTTTTGCTGTTAGCGGTCTTAGTTTGGGTTTTTTTGGTGTCAGCAGTGGCTTTAAAAATTGGCAAAAGATGGAATATGTTGCCGATTCCAGCCACTATGGGTCTTTCATCGATTAGCTTGTTGTTTTTCATTGATTCGGATAAAAAAAGATTTGTTTTTGTGCTGTTGTCTGCAATTATATATTATTTTTGTTTACTAGGATTGTATCGGTTAAGGTATTGCCAGAAAGATCAGACGGCGCGAGGAATAATCGCGGCAGTAGCTATGGCGGTAATTTTTATCTTTTATGCGGCAGCTTATGGAATATATCTAAACTTTTCAATCTCGCTTTGGTTTGCCATGCTCATGTTTTTGATTCCAACAATTTTAATTACCTATCAATACCTCAGGCTATTGGGAGAAAATAATCAAGAAGTCTGGTTATATAGCCTAATTATCGGACTTTCAATGGCGGAAATTTCTTGGGTATTAAGTTTTTGGCCATTTGGTTATCTGACTACTGGAGTGGTAATGTTGATTTTTTATTATCTGGTTTGGGATTTGGCTAGTTGCTATTTTTTGAAAATTGTGTCAAAAAAGAGAATGGTAACTGATATTGTTTTTTTTGGTATTCTTGCTACCATTGTTTTGGTGAGTTCTAAATGGTTGCCAGTGGTTTAATTTTTTTAAATGTTTTATTCATTAATATTGATATGGAAAATAAAGAAAAAAAATTCAAAATAATATCTTTAGGGGCATTTTTTTTGGTAATAATTTTTATCATTGGCGGATTTGGAGGAGTGTATATGGATCGTTATTTTTTTCCGCGTTTGAGTGAAAATTCTTTTCTTGGCAAGTTTCCTTTTTTTAAGGATGCTTCCGAAAATATAACAATTATCAACAAAACCGAACAAGTTACAGTCAAAGAAGACGATTCTGTTAATCAAATAGCTTCACGCGCTTCAACAGCAGTGGTTAGCGTAATTTCTATTCCAACTACGACAAGTCAAATTGGCATCAGCGGTGCGGGAATTTTAGCTACTGGCGATGGCTTTATTATTACCTATCGAAACGCTATCTTAGAAAAAGATTCGACTTACGCAGTTTTGTTGTATAACAATGAAAAATATGACGCAAAATTGGTAGGTATAGATGAATTTACCAATTTGGCTTATTTAAAAATAGAGGCTAATAATTTGCCATCGATTGATTTTGCCAATTCGGAAGATTTCAAGCCTGGCAAAAAATTGGTTTCAATTGGTAATTCTTTCAGTGAATATCAAAATCGTTATTCAGCTGGATTGTTGAGTAATATCAATAAATCTTTTAATTTAAGTGGCAAGACAGTAGCTTATTCCGAAAAATTAGAAGGCGTGTTTGAAACGGATTTTGATAACCAGCAAAATTATTTAGGTGGACCAGTTATTAGTTATGGCGGGAGCTTAGTTGGAATTATTGGCAAGGTTTCCATTGACAATAAAGATGTTTTTTTTCAAATCCCATCCAATGCGGTTAAAAAATCTTTAGATAAAGTACTTAATGGCGAATTAGACAGGAGTCCTTTTTTTGGCGCTTATTATATTTCTATAACCAAGGAATATTCCTTGTTGCATAATATTCAAAAAGAGAAGGGTGCGCTTATTTTTTCTCCATCTGGCGTTTCAGCTCTAGCCACAATAGATGGATCTCCTGCTCAAAAGGCGGGACTTGAAATAGGTGATATAATAATGACTGTTAATGACAAGGAAATAGATCTTTCAAATCCATTATCCAATGTCATAAACCAATACAAAAAAGGCGATAAAATAGAATTGATGATTTTTAGGGACAGCAAGGAATTGAAAATCCCAGCGCAGTTATAGGTTGTAATTTTGAATATGAAATTCTAATACAAATCTTACAAAATTCTCGGTTTAGTTGCCGGGAATTTTTTTGTTTGACAAAAATTACATTCTGTGCTAATCTAAAACGTTCCAAACAATAAATCACCATTAATTAATTTATAAGAAAAAAGATATGATGAAAAAAAGTGTTATTTTGGCGATAATAGTTTTTATTTTTGCCGGAGGTCTAAAAACCACAAAAGCCGATATTAGTATTGATGTTGATAGTGATAATGAGGTTACGAGTACCAGTGATAATACAAATGACAATTTAAATGTTAATGATAATTCAAATTCTAATAGTAATGTTAATACTAATTCAAATTCTAATAGTAATGTTAATGATAATATTTTGGATATAACTTCGGACTCTTCATCTGAGAATAATGGTAATATATCATCAATAACTGGAACTATTAGTGACACTAGTAGCTTCAATTCTTCTACAACTACCGATTCGAATTCAACATCAGACACTAATTCAAATTCAACATCAGACACTAATTCAAATTCAACATCTTCAACTGATTCAAGTTCTACTTCTGAAAGTGAGGTGGATGTGGATGTGGATTATGATAGTGATAAAAAACATCGTCACTATTATTACGATAAAGATGGTAAGAAGATATATCGAAAATTACCAGCTACCGGAAGTGCTGCAATTGTTTTAACTGAAATGGCGATGTTGTCTTTGATTGCTACTTATGCGGTTACTAGGAAATATTTTATTTAATTGGCAAGGATTGATATAAGACAAATGTTTAAATTATTGGCAAAATATAAATATCAGCTGAAAAAGGTCGTCATTTTCGTCGGCCTTTTTTCAGCAATTTTCTTTTTTATATTTTGGATAATAAACCTTGACTTAGGCTTAATAAAAAATTCTAAATCGACTTCAAATTTAGCAAGCCCGGTTTTTAGTGAAAATGGATTGGGCATCAGTGAAGTGAAGTCAGTTGCTTTTAAGGAGTGGGCTCAAGTTAATGGTCTTACGACAGGTGATGACATTGCTAATTTGGACACTGATGAAGATGGACTTTCAAATTATTTGGAATATATTCATTTGACTGATCCAAACAATCCCGATACGGATAGCGATAGTTATTCCGATAGCGCGGAAATTAGAAATGGATATGATCCAGATGATAAAGGAGACTTGATGCTTATGGTTGGAGTTGAGATTGAAAAGATTGGAGTTAAGGTTCCAATGGTTTGGTCAAAGACAGAGGATGATAGGGAAATGCTAAAAGATTTGGAAAACGGAATTGCGCATTTTGCTCGTACGGCTACTCCTGGTCAAAATGGAAATATGATAGTTTCCGGACACTCAAGTAATTATATCTGGGCAAAAGGTGATTATAATCATATTTTCAAAAACCTCAATGATTTGGAAAAAGGTGATGTGGTTATAGTTAGGACTGTTCAGAAAAATGGCAGGGCTATTTCATATAAATATGTAGTTACGGAAAAGTTTGTGGCCTATCCTGATGATGAAAGGATTTTCGCTGAAACGGAAAATTCAACCATGACACTGACGACTTGTTGGCCGATCGGAACAACTTTTAAAAGAGCGATTATAAAAGCTGAGCTCGTGAAATAACAGTTTCAGTTGTGTATTATTTTGAAAGAGGTAAATAATCTTGGCACTAAAAATCAAAAAAATAAAAAAGCGTAAGTCTAAAAATAGTATCTCGGATTTACGCTTTTTTTGAGCCAAAAATAGTCATACTATTGACAAAATGACTTTTTTCTGCTAGAATTAACAGTTAAATTTATAACATATGTTTAAATCGGCGCTTTGCGGTTTTTCCAAAAAACGTCGTTAAAATATAGGTTTTGTTTTTTGACAATTGAATTAGTTTATATACACAGCAACTCAATCTATTTGGGAAAGGAAGGATTTTATGAGAAAGATGGCAATGGTGGTGGTGGGGTTTATTATTTTTTCCACAACTAATGTATTCGCCGAAGATATTGGCGATATCAGCATTAGGGTTAATGGTGAAAATTCGCTGAAAAACAATAGCGCCAACACTAACAGCAATGAGAATAATAACACTAACAGCAATGAGAATAACAACACTAACAGCAATGAGAATAACAACACTAACAGCAATAGCAATGCGTTGAATTCAAAAAACAGTTCATTGGCAACTTCCGCTATTACGACTATTGATAATAGTCGCTCAATTGGGGAACTGCCAGCGGCAATTTTTCGCGGGGCTGAATCGGCTCAAACACCCATGAATGAATATGGGCACTTGGACACCGCTTTCAGTCTGCAAACGGCTGTGAGGTGGACGTGCAAGATTGACCGGAAGAAGTTTGAAACCATGATTTCGGTCATGGGGGAAACAGAGGGCGCAGAGGAGTGGGATGATATCAATGATAAAATTATCCCGTCGCCGATCGTTGGACAGAAATTCGCGCCTCTTGGAAACAATGAGGCGGTGCATTTTCTGAACCAAGAAGGAGTGGTGCCTGTTCTTTCTCAGGTGACTGATGAGAACATGGTCGGGCTCTGGATGTACAATTCTAATCTCGACAAAAAACATCCTGTTCTCCCACCCCATTTCCAGGTTCGCGCCTATGAAGACGCGGCCAGGTTAGGGGCGAACGTGATAATTCCTGTTGACCAGTTTTTTCAGGGATACTTTGTTCCCGAGGGCTTCGAGTTCTCGGCGGGCGGTCTCCTGAGCTGGATCAGCAAATGCTTTACCAATGGTCAAAGCGTTGCTGCCGGCGCCGGCTATTCTGCCGGAAAAAATACTGAATTTGGGCGTCCAGGCGCAGCATTTGTTATGCTGCGTGTGGAAAATCCGGAGTGTCTGCTTAATGGCTCCTTGTGTGCCAAAAAAGTAGAACCGCCGGTTGTTCAAATTACCCCTCCGCCGGTTCCGGCTCCCGAGCCTGAGTCGTGCGATCCGATTCCTTTCTTGGAACGTATCAGGCAACTTGAAGAGGGCACGAAACATTGCCCGAACGAATGCTTGAATAACGAACTTCTTTGGAAGCAGATTGGGGATGCCAACATGGATCTCTGGTACTGCACCAAAGACAGGAAATATCTCGACTGCGCTATCTATGCATATTGGCGGTCGGAAAAGAATTTTCTGGAAGGAGTCGAGGGTGATCGTAAGACGAGGACTCGCGACCTGAAAGGGGCGCAGGACCTTGTCTACTGGGCTCGCTACAACTGCTCCCTGGCAATCAGGGAACGGGATGGGCGTGAACAGCAGATCTCGTTCGCTCAGGAAAAACGTTTGGGTGAAACCGGGGATGGCACGATGCCCACTGAACAAACTGATATGAAACATTAACATCAATCGCCAGAAGTGGGTTTCTCGCGAAACCCACTTCTCAAACAATTCTGGAGGAAACATGAAAAAACTTATCGTTGTGGTGATGATGTTCGTGCTTGCGTCTTTGACGCAGGCTTTGGCCGCGGAACCCGTTCCGCCGATGGGAGCTGCATACAAAGCAAACTGCTCCACGCCGGCCGTTATCCCAGCCACTTCGGCTGAGGTGGCTGCCCTCAAGAAGCAGGCAACAGCAAACTACCGAGCTATTAACGGCAAGAATGGTTCCCTGACCAGGCTCGGAGATAGTTTCAACTCCTTCATTGCCGATCAAAAGGCGAAGGAGAAAGAAACTGTCGAGCGGCTTGAGATCAATAGCAGCGCTCTGCAGGCCAGCAAGACCGCAATCGAGGTACTGCAGGCCGACAAAACGTCGGCCAAGCAGGCTATTGAGGAGATCAAATCGCCAATTCAAACCACTCTTTGGGTGGTAATGGCGATCCTGGTCGTTATGGTGATTAGTCTGGCTGTCGTATTGCGCGACAGCAGAAATAATAGCCAACTTCTCGCGGTGATGAAAACCGTCGATGAGAAGCTGGACCAAGTCGATCGCAAGGTCGATGAAGTTCCGGGGAAAACGGCCGACGAAGTTCTAGAGCGCCATGCGCTTGAGGATCCGGTCGTAATGGAAAACGTCAGTGGCAAGAAGGTTACCTTCAAAGCTACCTGGCGTGACGGAAAGTTTTACGGACTCAAGGTTCTGCCCGGAAGTAGCGAAACCTACCCAGTCCGTCGGATTTCCGAATGTAAAACCCAGGTGGCTAAGATTGTTGAGGCCTATCTGGATAACAACAACATCCATCCTGATGCAAATCAACAAGTTGTTATCGCTAGGGAACTCGCGAATAGCAACCTGATCATCAGCTAAGTTGCAACTGGGAGTCCGGAATGAGGAAACTCAAACCGGACTCCCAGAGTTCAAAACTCGGGATGCGCGTTAGCGGTCCTTATCTGTCTTGCGTTAGCGGACAGAAAAAAATTAGGATGCGCGTTAGCGATCCTATGGTTGTGCGTTAGCCGACCATTGATTTACGTAAAACATTTAGGTAGGCGGGTTACACAAGATACAAGAAGCAAACTTAACAACAAAACCCTAACCGTAAATTTAAAAAAAATCTCCCATAATGAAAAATGGGAGTGTAGTTTATAGAAATTGAGGGGGCAGTGTTCTTCAAACGAAGACACTGCCCAAAACCAAACAGTGATTTTCACTGTTTTTTTATTTGACAAAAATCGTAGGGTTAATTGATATTTTATTTATTTTTTCAGTTATTTTGCTTGACAAAAACTGTTGGTTTTGTTACATTAACACGTCAATGAAAAAACATTTTTATGGAAAACATTTTTATTAAAATAAAAGAACGAAATTTGCGGTTACCTTTTGGATTGAAAGGGCGCGTTTTGGTTATCGGAATGGTTTTGTCGGTGGCAATTTTTTTATTTTTGATCAGTTTTTTTCGAGAATATAAAACAACTTTGGAAATTTTGATTATTCCGCGAAGTGAATCAACAGTTTTGCAAACCGAGGATGTGGTGCAAAATGTGATAGATTTTTCTCAAACGCTTTCTTTCTATGATCGTTTATTGAAATTTAATCCTCAGATAAAGGATAGTGTGGCGGAAAAAAATTCAGGGGAAAGAAAAAATTTCTGGAATAAGCAATTGGAAGTTTCTCGCAAACACTTTGCGTCCGGAACAATCATTGAATTGGGGGTGTTTGCTAAAAATTCGGCGCAATCGGAAATTTTAGCGCAAAAAATTGCCACTAATCTTTTTGAGGTAACCAGTCAGGCATATGACGTGAAAAATGACTTGGGAATAATGATAATTGATGGACCATTGACTGGTTTAGTTTTGAAAAATTCTTTTAGCTGGGCTTTCCTGTCAATTTTGATTGGTTTTTTGTTGGCTGTAATTTTAAATTTTATTTTTGATCAGAAAGAAAAAATAAAAGTTTTGCAAAAAAGTCGCTTTACAAAAAGTCCCTTGGCAGATTTAAAAGAAAGATTTGGTCAAAAGAAAATGACACCAAGTACAGAAACTGAAACGATTGAAAAATCAATCGATGATTTTCCATTAAAAGAAGCTTTAACGCTGGAAGAAGAAAAAGTATTTTTTGATGAAAAAACATTATCTTCAGATTTTTCAGAAATTGTTTCAAATCACGCCAAAGATTTTTCTGTGCCGGCCAATTTGCCAGTCGCCGATGAAACTATTTTTTTTGGCAAATCAATCGAAAGTGAACTGACGGAAAAACAATCGCCAAATTTTGTCGAAATGAAAAAAAATGAGCCAACGGAAGAAGAACTGAAATCTCGGTTGAATAATTTATTGAAAGGCGGATTATAGTTAAAAACAATAAAAATTTGATGGTTTTTTTAAAAGCGTCCTTTTGAAAGGATGCTTTTGCTTTTTGCAGGGGGTTGTTGTAAAATTTAAAGAAGCGATAGGCATATTAAATTTTTTGTCAAATATTATGGAAATAGAGAAAACCAACCTAGAAGGCGCTTATATCATAAAGCCTAAAATTTTTGAAGATGAGAGAGGTTTTTTTATGGAAACTTATTCCCAACAAAAGTTAACAGCTGTTGGGATAACCGCTAACTTTGTCCAAGACAATCATTCAATGTCGGTTACCAAGGGTGTCTTGCGTGGTTTACATTTTCAAAAAGGAGTCGATGCGCAGGCAAAATTAGTGCGAGTAACCAAGGGAGCGGTTTATGACGTTATTGTTGATTTGCGACCGGATTCATCGACTTATGGAAAATGGGAGGGATTTGAACTTTCCGATAAAAACTGTTGGATGCTTTTTGTGCCGAGGGGTTTTGCACATGGTTTTTGCACATTAGAAGATTATACCGAATTTCAATATAAATGCGATAATTTTTATGCCCCGCAAAGCGAAGGGGGTATAATTTGGAATGATCCAGATTTGAAAATATATTGGCCCATCGAAAATCCGATACTTTCAGAAAAAGATAAAAACCATCCTTTTTTTAGGGATCTTAATTAATCTAATTCATGTTTAAAACAATATGCGATTATTGATTACTGGCGGAGCGGGATTTATCGGATCAAATTTTATTCATTATATTTTGGGTAAGTATCCGGATTATTCAATTATTAATTTAGACGCATTGACTTATGCCGGTAATTTGGAAAATCTGCAAAATTTAGAAAATAATTCAACCTATCAATTTGTTAAAGGTGATATTTGTGATGCCTCTTTGATGGATGAATTAGTCAAAAAATCGGATATTATAGTTCATTTTGCTGCTGAATCGCACGTAGACCGCTCAATTTTGGATTCAGTGGCTTTTATGCGTACAAATGTGATAGGAACGCATACTTTGCTCGAAGCGGCCAGAAAGGCAGGGAATAAACGTTTTCATCATGTCTCCACAGATGAGGTTTTTGGTTCATTAGGAGCTCAAGATGCTCCATTTAGCGAAATCACAGCCTATGACCCCAGAAGTCCTTATAGTGCCTCCAAGGCGTCTTCAGATCATTTGGTGCGCGCTTATTTTCATACCTATGGATTGCCAATAACTATTTCCAATTGCTCTAATAATTATGGCCCATACCATTTTCCAGAAAAATTGATCCCGCTTATTATTACTAATCTTATGGAAGGGAAAAATATTCCTATTTATGGTGACGGCATGCAAATTCGAGATTGGCTTTATGTCGAGGATCATTGCAAGGCAATTGATTTGATTATTCACCAGGGAAAAATCGGTGAAACATATTGTGTTGGAGGTAAAAGCGAAAAACCAAATATTGAAATTGCTAAGAAAATTTTGACACTTATGGATCTGGGGGAGGATAAAATTCAATACGTGGAAGATCGCAAGGGTCATGATCGAAGATATGCAGTTGATTTTTCTAAAATAAAAAATGAACTTGGTTGGCAACCGGAGGTTTCTTTTGAAGACGGAATCAAAAAGACAATTCAATGGTTCAGGGAAAACGAAAATTGGTGGAAGAATATAAAAAGCGGGAAATACAAAGATTATTATCAGCGGCAATATGGAAAATAAAAGTCAGGAAATACTTTTAGGATTAACCACCACTCCTGGATCCGATTGGAGGGGGAAGGTTGAGGAAATGAATAAATTTGATATTAAAAAGATTGCTCTTTTTCCAACGTTTCTCAAGATAGAACAAAGAAAAGAATTATATGATCTTCTTGAAAAAATAGACGGCTTGCAAATTCCGCATGTTCATCTTCGAAATGATATGGAAAAATGGGAATTGGAAATGTTTATAAAAAAATATAATACAAAAGTTTTTAATATTCATGAGCAACACTTTGAGGCTTATTCAAAAAATCCTTTCGTCCAATATTTAGGAATGATATTTATTGAAAATCGTTTTCATGAAATAAATAGTGAATATTTGGACAAATGCGGAGGACTTTGTGTTGATTTTTCCCATTTGGAAAATACTAGGATTAAAAAATCTTCTTCTTATGCAAAGGTTATGGATTTAATGAATAATTATGAAATAGGGTGTTGCCACGTATCTGCCATAAAAGGCACATTGAGTTGGACAAGATTATTTAATAGGGGTGGACGCGATTGGCACAAACTTTTCAAAATGAAAGATGTGGATTATATGAAAAAGTATCTGAAATATTTGCCGAAATATGTCAGTTTGGAGCTGGAGAACAGCTTTAGAGAACAACTGAAAGTTAGGAAATATATTAATGATAACATTTTGAATAAATAAATTTTTACAGAGCTTTTATAAAAAATAAATTTCAAAAAATTCGTCTCATTGCCTTACAAGAAACTTGGTTCAGAATATTTTGATTATTTAGATAAAAGTGATATAAAGTTAAAAATAATAAGAGTGAAAAAATAAAAAGGATTCCTGAGACATCAATACCTTTCGCTATAATCGGGATATAAGCAAATTAATATACTAAAAGTAGTTAAATATATGAAAAAAGTTTTAATTATAGGCTCAAAAGGAATGCTTGGGCAAGAATTAGTCAAAATTTTTAAGGCTGATAAAGATTTTGCAGTGACAGCTTGGGATCAAAAAGAAATTGATATCACTAATAAAAATGAAATTGAAGAAAAAGTTTTGAAATTATCACCCAGTATAGTTTTAAATGCCGCTTCTTATAATGCGGTGGATGTTTGTGAAAAAGACAAAAATGAATATATGAAAGCAAAAAGTTTAAATAGCGACGCACCCGGATATTTGGCAAAAATCGTTAAAAAAATAGATGCGACCCTCGTACATTATTCAACCGATTATGTTTTTTCTGGAATGCCTGATTTTCCAGAGCCGGCAGGATGTAGTGGATCATGCGGATCATGCAGTTTACACGAAGGATTTATACCAGAGTTAGGATTTCGTGAAAATGATGTGCCCGAGCCAATTCAAAAATATGGAAAAACTAAGCTGATGGGAGAAAACAGTGTTCAAAAATTTGGTGATAGATATTATATTATTCGTTTGTCAAAATTATTCGGAAAACCGGCTAAAGCCGAAGGGGCTAAAAAAAGCTTTTTTGATGTAATGTTGGAGATTGGAAAAAAAGCCCAAAAGAGCAAAACTGAAGTGAAGGTGGTTGATGAAGAAACAAGCTGTTTTACTTATGCACCCGACTTGGCGAAAAAAACCAAAGAAATTATCGAGTCTGAGAAACCTTACGGAATTTATCATGTTTTTAACAGCGGGGCTTGCACATGGCATGAAGGTGTCTTAGAATTATATAGGCAGGCTAAGATAAAAGCTAAGGTTGTGCCAGTGGATTCTGATGAATTTCCGCGACCAGCCAAAAGGCCATATGTTTCAACTTTGATTAACACCAAGCTTAATCCCATGAGAAGTTGGAAACTAGCATTGAGGGAATATTTAAAAAATAGATCTTAAAAATTAAATCTATAACTGAAAAATTGTGGCTTACGAAAACTTAAAAAAACATGATTTGAAAATATTTACGGCTGTTTCCAATGAAATTAAGCGTCAACAAGACGGAATGGAATTAATTGCTTCGGAAAATTATGTTTCCAAAGGAGTCTTGGAGGCTTTGGGTACAGTTTTTACTAATAAATATTCAGAAGGTTATCCCAATAAGAGATATTATGGCGGTCAAGAATATACCGATGTTATAGAAAATTTGGCAATTGAAAGAGCAAAAAAGCTTTTTGGAGCAGAGCATGTTAATGTTCAGCCACATTCTGGAGCGCCGGCCAATATGATTGCTTATAACGCTGTTTTAAAACCAGGGGATACGATTTTGGGAATGGATCTTTCGCATGGCGGACACTTGACTCATGGTCACCCAGTTACTCTTTCGGCGCAAATTTATAATTTTGTTCGATACAAGACCGACAAAAACGGCTTGATTGATTATCAGGAATTGGAAAAAATGGCGTTGAAATATAGACCGAAGTTAATTTTGGCGGGTTTTTCTGCGTATACCAGAAAACTAGATTATGAAAAATTTCAAAAGATCGCCAAAAAAGTAGGAGCTGTTTCCATGTTTGATATCGCTCATATTGCCGGGCTTATTGCAGGCAAGGCTTTGCCAAATCCGATGCCATATTTTGATATTGTCACAACGACAACTCACAAGACTTTGCGTGGTCCTCGCGGCGGTATGATTATGTGTAAATCTGAATTTGCTAAAATGATTGATAAATCAGTTTTTCCTGGATTTCAGGGTGGACCGCACATGAACAATGTAGCTGCTAAAGCAGTGGCTTTTGGTGAAGCTCTCAAGCCATCTTTTCGGTCTTATGCCAAGCAAGTTATAAAAAACGCTAAGGTATTGGAAAATGAATTGCGTAAATTGGGATATCATATAATGTTTGGTGGCACGGATTATCATATGATTTTGGTAGATGTTGTGACTAGCAAAGGAATTACCGGCAAGCAAGCGGAGTGCGCTTTAGACAAGGCGGGTATTACTGTTAATAAAAATATGATTCCCGATGATTTGCGTTCTCCTATGGATCCCAGCGGTATTCGCATCGGAGTCCAGGCGATTACTAGCCGGGGCATGAAAGAAAAAGAAGTTAAAAAAATTGCCAACTGGATTGATGGGATAATATGCAATTATGATAATATAAAAAAATTAGCCGAGATTAAAAAAGAAGTTATTAAGTTTTGCAGACAATATCCAATATATCCAAAAATATAATTTGAGATATTGAATTCATTTTTAATAAAAAATAGATAGTTTATGGAAAAAAATAAATCAACAAAAAAGAAAATGAAGGGCATTATTTTAGCAGGTGGAACTGCAACCCGACTTTTTCCCATGACGGCCACTACTTCTAAGCAACTTTTGCCAGTATATGACAGGCAAATGATTTTCTATCCTCTCAATACTTTGATAAAGGCGGGAATTAATGAGATTTTGGTTATCGTAGCCCCTGAACATAGTGGACAATTTTTAAATCTGCTCGGTTCTCTTTTAAAAAAGCATGATATCCATATTACTTTTGAGGTTCAATCAACCCCACGTGGTTTAGCGGAAGCATTAACATTGGGAGAAAATCATATTGGCAATGATAACGTCGCCCTTATTTTAGGGGATAATATTTTTGAAGATGATTTTTCCAAAGAAATTCAAAAATTTAATGAGGGAGGTCATATATTTGCCAAAAAAGTTGCTGATCCGGAAAGATTTGGAGTGGTAAGATTCAATGAACAAAATAAAGTTATTGAAATTGTAGAAAAACCCAAGGAATGGATTAGTGATTATGCCGTAACCGGACTTTATCTTTATGATAGCCAGTGTGTGGAAATAGCTAAACAAATTAAACCCTCAGAACGTGGCGAAATAGAAATTACCGATGTTAATCGCGCTTATTTGGAAAAAAATAAATTAGAAGTGACTTTGTTTAATGGAGAATGGTTGGATGCCGGCACTCCGGATTCTCTTTTGGAAGCTAGTTTGATTGTCAAGAAAAAAGGTATCAGTCGAAATTTTCATCCAATACTGGAGGCGGCTATAATAGAATTTAATGAAGAGTTAAAAATAAGAACTAAGAAAAAATTATCATAAAAAATTTATTTAATCCTAAAAGGTTAAACTTATGAAAAAAATTAAAAAAGCCATTATTGCAGTAGCTGGATCAGGAACTAGATTATTGCCGGCAACTAAAGCCATGCCAAAAGAAATGTTGCCAATAGTTAATAAGCCAATAATTCAATTGGTGGTTGAAGAGTTGGTTGAAGCAGGAATTGAAGATATTATTTTCGTTACTCGTTGGGATAAAAAACCACTGGAGGATCATTTTGATCATAGTAGCGCTTTGGAATCTGATTTACGAAAAAACGGTAAAGATGCTTATGCTGATGAAATCGAGCAAATTGCTGAAATGGCAAATTTTATTCATGTTCGCCAAAAGGGTCCTTATGGAAATGGCACTCCGGTTATTTCCGCGTCCAGCTTGGTTATTAATGAGCCGTTCGTTTTTGTTTACGGAGATGATTTAGTCAAGTCTAAAGTTTCTTTTACTAAACAGATGTTGGATGATTTTGAAAAAAGTGGCAATGCTATGATTTCAGTGCAAGAGGTTCCCTTGGAAATGGTGAATCGATACGGAGTGGTTAAAATAAAGGAAGGAACTAATATAATGGAAGATATCATTGAAAAACCCTCTATTGAAGAAGCGCCATCCCGTCTGGCTGTTTTTGGTCGAATGATTGTAAATCAGGAAATAGTCGATATCCTAAAAAATACGCCTTTAGGTAAAGGTAATGAGCTCTGGATGACAGATGCTTTCAAGACTTATGTTGACAAAGGAGGCATAGTTGAAGTAAAGCAATTGACAGATGGTCAGTGGTTGACGACCGGGGATCCATTAAATTATCTAAAAGCCATCTTGGCTTATGCTGTTGAAGATAAAAATTTGAAAAATGAGTTGGGGCAATACATAAAAGAGCTTTATAAAAATGAGATTTGATTTGGAAAATAAACCGATAAATCAAAAATTAGAATGTATTGGATATATTTGGTCATATTTGTGACGATGGTGTTCGTTCCTGATATTATTAAAGGAGACTTTTTTGTTTTTGAAGAAAAAATATTGGAAGAATTGTCAATTTTATTTTTGGGTGGTTTAGGTTTTATTTTTTATTTAATAAAAGATCGACAGCTTACCAGTGATCGCAAGGATCGAGCCAAGGCTCAAGAGGCGGCCAGTCGCATGTCTAAGGACTTGACCGGATCATATTCTTTTATCGGAGAAGCTAACAGAAAATTAGAAATATTTAAGAATATTTCACTGGGTTTGCCGGCTTGGTTGAAAATGCCGATTGGAAATGGCAAGGAAGTGTTTAGCTATATAATGTCTTCAATTGGAATTCTAACTAAATCAGACAAGTACCGTCTGGTTTTTTTAGAAGAAAAATCCCAACAAGAATTATTAGTGATTTCTAGTAAAAATAATTTGCATTTCGAATTAACTGGATTGCAATGTTTAAAGAAAAATAAAAAATATTTCGAAACAGAAGAATTCATAATAGCTGTTTCTCCTGAAAATATTGGGAGTGTGACAGCTTTGCTTATCATTAAAAAAAAGGTAGCCACTCAAGTTTTTGATGATCCTGATATTCTTAAGGCAATATTATCTCAGGCATTGTTTTTATATGTATTCATAAAAGAAAAAAAGATGAAAAGCTGATTATTATTTGATAAATTTAAAAAAGACTGTATAATAGAGAGTAAAAGTGATAAATAAAGAATATGAAGATAATATTTTTAAGCGATGTAAAAAAAATTGGAAAAAAAGGTGAAATAAAAGATGTTTCTGATGGTTATGCTAGAAATTTTTTATTAGCCAGGGGATTGGCGGTTGCCGCCACGTCTGTTCAAATTGAAAAAGTTCAACAACTGGAAATAAAAAGAAAAGAAGAGATTGAAAAGAAAAGAACAGAATTAAAAAAAATAGCCACTATTTTGGAAGGGAAGACGTTTATCATTAAAACTAAAGCTAAAGATGGTAAACTTTTTGGATCAATTAACAGCAAGGATGTCGCGCTAATTTTAAAGAAAGAAAATTTTGAAATATCGGGAAAAAATATTGAATTTGAACCAAAAAGAAATTTAGGTAAAGCTGAAGCCAGAGTTAATTTTGATCTAGGGGTAAGCTCTAAGATATTTATCGATATTCAGGCGCAATAAATTAAAATAATTGAAACTTAAGTTTTGAATATAAAAGAGGGGGTCGCATTGAAGCGACTTTTTGTCTGCAATTAAAAGTTATTAGTAGTTTTTAAACATAATTAACATAGCGTCAAAATTATGGATAATCGAAAGTACATTTTTGTTATGGGTGGGGTGATGAGTGGCGTAGGGAAGGGCATAACAACCTCATCAATAGGTGCGATTTTAAAAGCTAGAGGATATAATACAACAGCTATAAAAATAGATCCATATATAAACGTGGATGCTGGCACCATGAATCCAACGGAACACGGAGAAGTTTTTGTTTTAGATGATGGTTATGAATGTGATCAGGATATGGGAAATTATGAGCGTTTCATGGAAATTACTTTGCCTAGTGCTAATTACATGACGACTGGCAGTGTATATCAATCAGTCATCAGTAAAGAAAGAAACTTGGAATATCAGGGAAAATGCGTTGAGGTTGTTCCGCATATTCCCCTGGAGGTTATTGATCGAATTGAAAAAGCCTCCAATAGAGCAAAATCAGATATAACATTAATTGAAATTGGCGGAACAGTAGGTGAATATCAAAATATCCTTTTTTTAGAGGCGGCTAGAATGTTGAAAATTAAAAAACCTAATGATGTTATGTTTGTGCTGGTTAGTTATTTGCCAATTCCTAGTAAAGTAGGCGAAATGAAAACCAAGCCGACTCAATACGCAGTGCGAACGCTCAATGGGGCAGGCATCCAACCGGACATTATTATTGCTCGCAGTGAAACATTTTTAGATAAGAAAAGAAAAGAAAAACTTTCCATGTTTTGTAATATTTCCGAAGAATATGTAATTTCAGCTCCTGACATAGACAGTGTTTATCAAGTCCCAATTAATTATGAGAGAGATGATTTGAGTCGATTAATTTTGAAAAAATTTGGTTTGAAAATGCGCAAATCTAATTTAAAACCATGGCAGGATTTAATGGAAAAAGTAAAATCAGTCAAAGAAAGAGTAAGAATCGGAGTAGTGGGGAAATATTTCGGTACCGGAGATTTTGTCCTAGGTGATGCTTATATCAGTGTTATTGAAGCAATAAAACATGCTAGTTATGCCAACGGAGTTAAGGCGGAAATTGATTGGATAAATAGCGAGGCTTTTGAAAAAGAACCGCATAAAATTGAATCATTGTTAGAATATGACGCAGTGTTGGTGCCGGGAGGTTTTGGGGCTAGGGGAATAGAGGGCAAAATTAAAGCCATTGAGTTTTGTCGTTTGAATAAAATTCCTTATTTCGGTCTTTGTTATGGCATGCAATTGGCTGTAGTGGAATATGCCAGAAACGTTTTGGGGCTAAAAGATGCTAATACTACCGAAATAAATCGTCAGACTAAAAATCCGGTTATTGATATTATGCCGGAACAAAAAAAGAAATTGGAAGATCATAATTATGGCGCTTCCATGCGCCTAGGTGCTTATGAAGCAATATTACAAAAAGGTAGTATAGCTAATAAAGCCTATGGGGCAGCAAAAATTTTTGAACGACATCGACACCGTTGGGAAGTTAATCCTAAATATATTGAAAAAATTGAAAAAGCCGGCTTAGTTTTTTCCGGTAAATCCAAAGATGGTAAATTAATGGAAATTGTGGAATTGCCCAGAGCTGTTCATCCGTTTTTTTTAGCTGCGCAATTTCATCCGGAATTCAAATCCACCCCGCTCAAATCACACCCGCTTTTTCTCGAATTTATAAAGTCTGCCAAAGAACGGAAAAATAATAAAAACAAATCAACAAACTAAACCTATATGTAAAAGACCCGCGGCTTGATGATACAAAGCTGCGGGTCTTTAGAGCTGTCCTTCTTTCATTATTTTCCCCTTTCCTCGACGGTGACGGCAACTAAATGTTGCCAGTGCACTGGTATGTCTTCGGGATTCATGCATCCCATGAAATACCTCCTCAAATACTCTTCCCCGAGATTGCGGGGGGGTATTTTTTGATCCACCCCTTTTGTTTTTTTTGGAGACAATAATGCTATTAACATGAGTGAACTCCTTTCTCCTGTTTTTGCCAAAAAAACAATAAAAGACGTTTCCACGGCGGAAAAGTCTTTTTAAAGAACATACTCACTTTTATGCTTCAATTATACACCCAAAAACACAATTTGTCAAGTAAAAAGAAAATTGTATATTCAGGTAATTTGAATTGGATCAATATCGATTATCCAATCAGTTGAAAGTTTTTCCAAAATTTTTTGAATTTCTTGAGCAATTTCTCTTTTTTTGAATAATTTAATAATAATTTGTTTTTTCTTTTTTCCACGAATCGTCGCCACGAGGGGAGTAAGCGGTCCGATTAGCTTAGGTTTAGGTGAAATTTTCATAGTAGCAACCTCTAGTTCTTTTAGAATTTTTTGACTTTCTTTTTCAACTTTTTCAATATTGGAATGTCGACAAGTAATCTTAATTAATTTTGCAAAAGGAGGATAAGATAAATCTTCTCGTTGTTTGATTGTTTTTTCATAAAAAGCAGAATAATCCATTTTGGCGGCGATTTGAATAGCTGTTTTTGATGGATCAAATGTTTGAATAATTGCTGTTCCGGGAAACCTTGCATTGATTCGTCCGGTACGACCAATCGCTTGCATAATATGTGAAAAAGCTTGTTCGTCCGTGAGAAAATCAGGCATAGAAAAAAGGCTGTCGGCAGCGATTATTCCAACTAAGCCAATGTTGGTAAAGTCCCAGTTTTTGGTTATCATTTGTGTTCCGATTAGTATATCTATTTTTCCTCGAGCAAAATCTTGATATAATTTTTGTTTATAACCTGGTTTTTTTGAAGAAGTTGCGTCAATTGTCGCTGTAATTGCCTGTGGAAAAAATTTATATATTTCTCTTTCAACGGAGTGAGTTCCGATGCCAATATTTTTAAATTCTAAACTCCCACATTTTTTGCACTGGGGAAATAAATCGTTTTTATGCTTGCAATGAAGACATTTGTATCCTTTGTTTTTATCATAAATTAAAGCTCGTTCGCATTTTGGACAAATAAGAACATTTTTACATTTCATGCAAGTTGAAAAAGAGCTCATGCCTTGATGGTTTATAAAAAGAATCGTCTGTAATTTATTTTTAAGCGCATAAGAAATTTCATTTTGCAAAGAAATTGAAAGAAATGAATAGTTAGCTTTCTTTTTTCCGTCAAAACTAGTCCATTTTTCCTGGCGCATATCAATCACCTCTATCTTAGTAATCCCCGATGGGCTATATTTACTGGCAGGTAAAATTAATTTAGGTAATTCTAATAAGACATATTCTTTTTGTTGGGCTTTGTAAAAAGTTTCGACGCGAGGAGTGGCACTGCCAAAAATTAATTTTGCGGTAAAAATTTCTGCTAATTTTTCAGCCACAATGCGTGCATCATAGCGGGGATTCATGTCCCATTGCTTAAATGAAATATCTTGTTCTTCGTCTATGATAATAAGTTCAAGATCTTTAAACGGAGCAAAAACAGCCAGTCGCGTGCCAATAATAATTTTTGCTTGACCAGATTTTATTTTTTCCCAGGATGAATATAGTTGTCCTTTTGATACTTTGCTGTTTAAAATCGCAATTTCCTCGATGGGAAATTTTTCACTATATCGTTCCAATGCCTGTGGCGTTAAAGTTAATTCCGGAAGTAAAATCAGGAACTGGGCTTTTGGATTTTGTTTTTTAATTCGTGAAATTGTTTCAAGATAAACTTCTGTTTTACCGGCAGATGCGGGACCATATAATAAAAATTTTGAATTTAAAATCCCAAATTCTGCGGGATTTATTATTGTCTGGACTGCTTTCTCTTGAAATACCGTTAATTTCACACTCCCGTTTTTATTTTTTGATTCACAGTCTTTAATTCCTATTCGCATTTTTACAATTTTTGGAATAAAGTGCCTCAGAGAAACGCCCAAAGGAGAAACATAATAATCAGAAATAAATTGAGATAGTTGTAATTGTTTTTCGGTTAGAAAGTTTTCCATTACAACCGAAATAATTTTTTTTAATTGAAAATTTCCTAAACGTTCAAAATCGGTACGAGAGCCTAAAACTATTCCTTGTATGGATCGAGAAAAAAGGGGAATATTAACCAATGATCCGGCGGGTATTTCCTGATTGTGGACATAAGAAAAAAACTGCGCCCGGGAAAGAGGGATTCTGGCTAAAGGTATTACATCAATAATGATTTTTTTTTCACTGGACATTCGATAATTTTAGCATAGATATTCAATCAATCCTACATTCTAGCTTGAGTTGCAATTTTACCCTCTACAAATATCTCGTAGGGAGTTAAATAGCTAAGTCGTTTTCTCGGACGGTTATTGATGCTTTTCACTGCAACATCCACATCCTTTTGCGTAAGCTTAGCAAACATCATCTTTTTTGGGAAGTATTGTCTTAAAAGTCCATTTGTATTTTCATTTGTGCCTCGTTCCCAACTGTGATACGGATAAGCGAAATATATTGTCATCTTGATTTTTCTTCCAATAAGCTCATACTCGGAAAACTCAACTCCATTATCATAAGTGATAGAGAATTTTTTATTGTCCGGTATTTTCAAAAAACTTTCAATAGTTTTTTCCTTGATCAGAATCGCATTCTTTTTTAAAAAAAGGTTCGCAATCAGATACCCGCTTTTTCTCTCAACATGCGTGAGTATCCCCGTTGTTTTTTCACCACCAACAATCGTGTCTCCCTCATAATCTCCTATGCGCTCTCTTTTCTCAATAACTTCAGGTCTAGTGTCTATGCGCTGTTTTTTAGCGTCCTCACGCTTTTTTTCACGCTCCTTGGTTCCGTGCCTCCTGCGATATTTTCCTTTCTTTTGTCTCAAATATTTTTTCCATTCCAGTTTTTCTTTATAGATAAATTCATAAATTGTTTCATGGCACACCATGCTGGGACATTCGGTTTTTCCTCTGCCGGATATTTGTTCGGGCGACCAATCTTCCTTTAATTTTTCTTCCACGTAGTCATGAACTTTTTCATTAACCAAAAGCACTTTGGATTTTCTTTTGCCCGCCTTTCTTCTTTTAGTTGCTTGGCTGTGCGCGCTTCGCGCATCATATGTACCTGCTCCAAACAATGAAAGTTCTCTGCTGATGGTCGATGGGTTAACACCGATATGATAGGCGATACTTTTTTGGAGCCAACCTACGTCAAGCAGGGTTTCTAGCTGAAAACGCTGTTTTAAGTTAAGCTGTGTGTGGGACATCTCGTTTGTGATATTAATTAGTTATGTAGCGTAACTATTATACCTTACTGCGAGATGTTCTTTTGTTTAAAGGTAAATTGCAATTCAGATTAGAATTTGATAATAATATATTGACAAAATGTAAAATAAATGCTATCATTTAATGCTTTGGTACTTTTTAACAAAATTTATTCTAAGGGAAAGGATATTTTTTCATGAATAAATACTTAGGAAAATTTTTCTCGGATATGGACATGTTTGATTTCGTTATTCCATTGTTGGTGATTTTGTTTGGGCTATTGTTAGCCCTAGTGTCTTACTTGTTTATTTGTCAAAAATTTTTAGCATTAACCCTGATCGTGGCAGTTATTGTCATGATCATTATTATCATCATCGTGATCGATGTTAAATCGCGATGAAAGTAGCTTGGAGCCGACCGGTTAAACAAATCGGTCGGCTCTTCAATTTTTATAAAATCCTTGAATAAAAGAAGGTTATTTGTTAGAATGGGGATAATTTGAAATAATAATTTTTGTTCTTAGGAGCAATTGTAATAAAATGCAAAAAAGAAAAATATTCATAGAAATTGGTTTGCCGGACAGACTTAGGAAAAGATTGACTGAAAAAATTCAGAAATGGCATGATTTGCCGGTAAAATGGATTCGACCGGAAAATTTGCATATCACTTTGCTTTTTTTGGGTTACGTTGATGAAAGCGTATTGCCGGATATTTGTCAAAAAGTTTCAAAAACTGTTTCTCAAGTTAATTCTTTTGAGATGGATTTCAATAAGATAGAATTAAGTCCAAATATTCAAAGTCCACAAACAATTCAGTTTTCCGGAGAATCCAATGAAGATCTAAAAAATCTTTATGAGTTAATCGAAAAAAGTCTGAATATTTTTCAAAGTGGTAAAAAACAATTTAAACCGCATATAATACTGGGAAGAATAAGGAAAACTCAATGGGAAACAGTGCCGGAAATTCCAGTGATAAAAGAAGCATTTCAAGTTTCTATTTCCGTAAACGATGTCTTGATAATGGAAAACGCTGGTCAAGAAGGCGGTCAGGATTATCACGTTATTGAAACTTGTTCTTTAATTTGATAAAACATTATTAAGAAACTTTTACTTAAAATTAAAAAATATAGATGAAAATATTGGGAGTTCGGATTGATAATTTAACAGAAAAAGAAATTTTTTGTAAAATAAAAAACTTCTTGGAAGAAGAAAAATTTCATCAAATAGCCACCATTAATCCGGAATTTGTTTTGCAGGCACAACGAAATCAGCAGTTTAGAGACATATTAAACAAATGCAATTTAAACGTGGCTGATGGAATTGGTATTTGGTGGGCATTTCTTCGTTATGGAAAATTTTTACGCCACCGTTTAGCCGGATCTGACTTAATTTATGACATACTAAAGATGGCTGAAGGCAAAAATTTAAAGGTGTTTTTAGCTATAAATAAATACGGTTTAAGTAATTTTTCAGAAATTAAACATTCTTTATTAGAAAGGTCTTTTAAATTGTGTATTGAGGGTTTGGATGTTGATCCTGGAAGCTTTAATGATTTCCCGCAAATTAATGATGACTCAATTTTACTTTGTAATTTTGGGGCACCTTCACAGGAAATATTTATAAATTCTCAAAAAAATGCTAAGATAAGATTAGCTATGGGAGTCGGAGGGGCTTTTGATTTTATGACGGGAAAAATTATTAGAGCGCCTTTGTTTGTACGCAAAATTGGATTAGAGTGGTTTTGGCGATTGTTGTTTCAACCGCAAGGCAAACTCATTCGGTTAAAAAGAATACTTAATGCAATAATAATATTTCCTGTTAAAATTTTATTAAATCAGAAAAATATATAATATGAATTTAGAAAAAAATCCAATCGTACGTGTTCGTTTTGCTCCTTCGCCAACTGGGTCATTGCACGTTGGGGGGCTTCGGACCGCATTATATAACTATCTTTTTGCTAAAAAAAGCAATGGTGTTATGATTTTGCGCCTTGAGGACACTGATCGAAAAAGATTTGTAACTGGGTCATCCGAAGAATTGATTCACTCATTGCAATGGGCAGGTTTAAATTGGAATGAGGGAGTTTTTAGTGAAAAATTTAAATCTCAATTTTCAAATATTAAATTTGAAGAGTCTAAAGATTATCCTGAGATTATCGAAGTTGGTGAATATGGGCCATATATTCAATCAGAAAGATTGAATATATATCAAAAATACGCTCAACAATTAGTCGCTGATAAAAAGGCTTATTATTGTTTTTGTGAACCGGAACGTTTAACGGAAATGAAAACCCAACAAATAGCTAATAAAAAAGCACCCATGTATGATCGACACTGCTTGATTAATTTAAGCGCTGATCAAATCAATCAAAATCTTAAGAAAAAATGTCCTTATACTATCCGCTTGAAAGTTCCTCGAGATGAAAAAATTATTTTCCAGGATTTGATTCGTGGCAAAATTTCTTTTGAAACCAATACTATTGATGATCAGGTATTAATAAAGTCTGATGGATTTCCAACCTACCATTTAGCTAATATTGTCGACGATCATTTAATGGGCATAACTCATGTTATTCGAGCGGAAGAATGGCTACCCAGCACGCCAAAACATATATTGCTCTATCAGTCCCTTGGCTGGAAAATTCCATTTTTTGCTCATTTGCCACTTCTTTTAAGCACAGAAAAAAAGAAACTTTCTAAGAGGCAAGGGGACGTGGCTGTTGATGATTATATTAAAAAAGGTTATCTAAAAGAAGCTTTAATAAATTTTATTGCACTTTTGGGCTGGAATCCGGGCAACGGTAAGGTTCAGGAAATATTCTCCCTGGAGGAGCTTGTTAGTGAATTTGAAATTTCCAAAGTACACAAAGCCGGAGCGATTTTTGATTTAAAAAAATTAGATTGGATTAATTCTCAGTATATAAAAAAAATGTCGTTGGAAGAACTTTTTGAAAAAATATTTCCATTTTTAGAAAAAAAAGAATTTTTCTTGCAATCAGCTCCAATATGCAAATCTCCTGAATATATAAAAAAAGTATTAGCAATTGAGCAAGAAAGATTACTGAAACTTTCTGATGTTGGTCAAGAGAATAAATTTTTTTTCACCAAGATTCTTTCCTATGAAGCCGAATTATTAATTTGGAAAGATGCTGACAAAAAAAAGACTCAAGTTGCCCTAGAGAAAGCGGAGACCATCTTAAAAGCTTTTAATCAAAGTGATTGGCAGCGAGATAATTTAAATAAAACCTTACTTGAAGCTGCTGGTGAAAATCGTGGAGAATTTCTCTGGCCTTTGCGAGTAGCCCTAACTGGCGAATCGAAATCGCCATCGCCTTCGGACGTAGCATGGGTTATTGGCAGGGAAGTTGCCTTAGAAAGAATAAGGGAGGCTTTAAATCTTATTTAAAATAAGAAACGTCTAAAATGTCAAAAAACAAAAAAAATATTTTTATAATAATTTTTTTAGCAATTCTGATTGGCTTTGTTTCAATCGGGAATTTTTCTTTAGCTGAAACCATCGAAACTCAGGAAAAATTAGAAGAACTTGAAGAAAAAGCTCAAAAATATCGTGAAATAATTGAAGTTAAGCAAAAACAACAAGAATCTCTAAATAATCAAATATCTCTAATGAATGCTAACATATTCAAGGTTGAAACAGAGATAGAAATAAACAAAAAAAAGATTGGTGATTTAAACAGTCAAATTTATCGTAAGCAAAATGAAATACGCGATAAGGAAGAAACTATACTTTCTCAAAAAAAACTTTTAGGAAATCTGCTTAAGCTTTTTTATGAATATCAAAAACAAAATGTTCTGGCGGTGTTTTTAACCAATGAAAACCTGGAGCCTTTTATGTCAGAAAAAGATCAATTGGTTCAAACTAGCTCTAAAATCAAGGATTTATTGGGGTCGGTAAAGGCTTTAAAACAAAAAATAGAGAATGAAAAAATTGAGTTGGAAAAAAATCGCAATGAATTAACTACATTACATTTGGATTTGAATGAAAAAAATTCTTACCTGGAAACTAATCGTGATCAGAAAACGGTATTACTCAGTCAAACACAAGGTGAAGAAGTTAAGTATCAAAAATTATTGGAAAAAATAGAACAACAGAAATTAGAATTGCTTAATCTGGATGAATTATATGCAACCAGTGGTCTTTTGGTGGATGATTTTGATAAGCCGGATAATAAATACCATGCTTCTTTGTCTTGGTATTATTCTCAGCGTGATTCAAGATGGGGTAACGTTAAAATCGGTAATTCTAAAAGCCTTTTAAAAGATTACGGTTGTGCCGTTTCTTCAGTTGCCATGGTATTTACTTATCAAGGAAGTTCTATAACGCCAAAATCATTAGCTGAAAAAGATCAATATTTCCAATGGGATCTTATTGCTTGGCCAAATTCTTGGAAAGGAATTAGTCTTTCTGCTAATGGATCATCTCATGGGAATATAAACTGGTCAGTTATCAATAAAGAAATTGAAAAAAATAATCCAGTAATTGTTTATATCGGCAAAAAAGGGGGTAAAGGCGGTCATTATGTGGTTATTCATAATAAAGACAAAAAGGGGAGGTACGTAGTACACGATCCTTATTTTGGAGCAAATATATTCTTAGACACTTCGCGAACATTGGTAGGCGCTATGGGAACTAAAACAACTACCTATATAGATCAAATGATCTTATATAAGTAAAGTTACCATACTTTTAATAAAATTACATACACAAGGTTGTGCGACATAAAAAAATATTATCGATAACCTTGCTGGGGATTAATTGATACTGACAAAATTGGATTTGTTGAAAATCTGAATTAAGTGTTGTAAATATTTTTTTTATTGTATTGATTTGTTGAATACTGAAAAGTTAAGATAAGTGATTGAACAATATTGTAATTTATTAAATTAAACAGATTATGATATCAATAAGAAATTTTAAGTTTAGTGAGATACTTAATATATACTATATATAATACATATTAAACATTTCTGATTTTTTTGTGTTGATTTGGACGACGTTAGTGGGCATGGATGTATGCTAATGCCAATCGATATGTGCCAGAGGATGTTTAATTGATGGGATATTTAATAATTATTATGGCAATTATAGGAGAATATATAAAATATTTTGCCTTAACTAAGGGATTATTTTGATATCAATGTCGCATAATCTACATTGTGCGACATTATGAATTGCAGATAACAATCACCCTTCCTTTCATTAATAATATTTATTCTATAATTAAAATTATTATAAATTTATTTTTTTATTCTCATAATTCTCAATAGCCTTTCTAAGCGCATCGGCAGCCAAATTTGAACAATGCAACTTAATCGAAGGTAGTCCTCCTAATTCATCAGCTACTGATTGATTGGTTATTTTCAACGCTTCTTGCAGTGTTTTTCCTTTGGCTAGCTCAGTTGCCATAGATGAAGTCGAAATTGCCGCTCCGCAGCCCAATGTTTCAAATTTAATATCTTTTATTATCTCTGTACCCTTTTTGTTTTTAGATACTTTGATATATATTCGCATGATATCTCCGCATTTCGGGTTTCCAACAATTCCAATTCCGTCGGCATCTTTAATTAGTCCTTGATTGCGCGGACGAGTGAAATGATCAATTACTTTTTTTGAATATTTATGCATAAAATTATTTAAATTGGGCTAAAACATTTCCCGAAATTTTGCGTAATCTCAAAATAGTTTTTTGTAATTTTTCAATAAAAATATCTATTTCTTTCTTGGTTGTATATTTACCCAAGGAAACTCGTAAACTGCCATGAGCCTGCTCGTGTTTCAATCCAAGTGCCAAAAGCACGTGTGAGGGATCTAGCGCACCTGAAGAGCAAGCTGAACCCGTAGAGACAGCAATTCCTTCTAAATCCAAAGATAAGAGAAGTCCCTCCCCTTCAACATCATCAAAACGAAAGTTTATGATATTAGGAGTTCTTTTCTCTTGCGAGCCATTGAGATAGGAGCCTTTAATTTTTGTTAATACTTGTTTTATTAAATACTCGCTAAGCTCAGTTATTGATTTTTTTATTTTTTCTTTGTTTTTTGGATTATTTAAAAAAGCAACTGCCGCTCCTAATCCAACAACGCCGGTTAAATTATGGGTTCCACCTCTTAATTTATATTCTTGATCACCACCATCTAAAATCCTTTTGATAGTAGTTCTATTTTTTATGTATAATACGCCAATTCCCTTAGGTGCATAAATCTTATGCCCAGAAAATGAAAGTAAATCAACACCAAGTTTTTTTACATCACAATCCCAGTAATTAGTTGCTTGTGTTGCATCGGTATGAAAAACAATTGCTGGCAGTTTTTGCTCAATCCTTTTTTCGTTAATTTGAGCAATCAATTTACCTATTTCAATAATTGGCTGAACAGTGCCTATTTCATTATTAACGTACATAACTGAAATGAAAATAGTTTCTGGTTTTATTGACTTTTTCAGGTCATCGATTTTGATTATTCCATTTTTATTTACCGGAAGAAAAGTAATTTCCGCCAAACCATCTTTTTGTACGGATTTACAAGAATCTAAAACGCAATGATGTTCGATAGCAGTGGTAATGATGTGAGGTTTTTTGCCAGATTTTTTTTGAACAGCGCTAAGAGAGCGCAAAACTCCTTTAATTGCTAAGTTATTAGCCTCAGTAGCGCCAGAAGTAAAAATAATTTCCGTTGGTGAGCAGTTTAAAAATTTAGCAACTTCTTCTCGAGCGATATCAAGAGCTTCCAGACTTTTTTGTCCAAAACTATGCACTGACATAGGATTGCCAAAATTGTCGGAAAAATATGGCCACATTTTTTCTAAAACATCCTTGTCCACTGGGGTTGTAGCGGCATAATCTAAATATATCTTATTCATTATTTTATTTTTTAACAATTAAATCCTTGAGCGTATAACTATGTAAAGTTTTTTTAATTTGTTTTTCCAACTCAATCCATATCCTATTGGAATTACAGGTTTTAGATATCGCACAATTAGAATTACAGCACTTCATTGGAGCAATCGGACCATCCAATGTCTCAATAACACTGCCAGCGGTTATTTGCGATGGTTTTTTTGACAAGGAGTAGCCGCCCCCCTGCCCTTTTGTGCTTAAAACTAAGCCATTTTTCTTTAAAATATTCATCAATCTTTCTAAATATTTTGCCGGAATTAATTCTTCTGAAGAAAGTTCCTTGATATTTTTTTGACCAGGAAACGTATGGGCTAAATTTATCATTGCTTTTAAGCCATATTCAGCTCGGGTTGAAAATCTCATAATGCATATCCTACTAAATAAGTATGTTATAATAATATTATATTTTTATTTATCAGTCAATATTTTTAATTAAAATAAATTTTTAGTTTTTGCTTTTTTTAAATACTTTCTATACAATTAATTTATCAGAAGCCTTAATAATCTAGCACTTTTATTTATGCGTATTTCTTATTCAGCCTTAGATACTTTTAAGAATTGTCCATTAAAATATAAATATTCCAATGTTGACAAAATCAAGGAACTCAAAAGCAAGGAGGCTGTTTTTGGCACGCTCATTCACTCCACGATGAATTTTATTCATACGCCAGCTTTAATTTCGCCAAATATCGAACAGGCATTGGATTATTTTTCTAAAAATTGGAACAGTGAAGTTTTTGAAGATGATTTAGAGGATCGCGCCGCTTTTTCATTAGGCGTTTCTATGATCCAAAATTATTATAAAAAAAATAATCCCGCTGATTATAATATTGTAGATTTGGAGAGTCGTTTTCAAATTGATATAGATACGCATGTTATTTCTGGAATCATAGATCGCATAGATAAAACAGAGAATGGGTTTGAAATTATTGACTATAAGACTACTAAAAAAATGCCTTCTCAGGAAAAAGTGGATAATGATCTTCAATTATCTGTTTATTTAAACGCTTTTTTGGCGCGTTATCCAAAAGAAATCATTAATCTTGAGAATATAACTGTCAGTCTTTATTATTTAAAACATGGAGTTAAATTGAGTTCTACACGAACCAAAGAACAATTGGATGAAACCAAGAAACTTTTTTTGGAAGTTATTCGAGAAATTGAAAAAAGTAATTTTCCTCCAAATGTTAACCCGCTTTGTGATTGGTGTGGATTTCAAAAAATTTGTCCAGCTTGGCGACATAAATTCAAAGAAGCAAGAAAAATAGACAATGTCGAAATAAGTCAAGCCATTGAGGATTACATTGAAACCAAAAACGAATTAACTGAAAAGAAACTAAGGGTGGCCAAACTTCAGGAAAAAATTGAACGATATATGGAGCAAGAAGGAGTAGAGAGAGTTTTTGGAGAAAAAGGCATTATCGCTCAAACACTGCGGAAAACTTATAGATATGATAAAGAGATTGTTTGTGATATCCTAAAACCTTTGAATAAATGGGAGGAAATTTTAAAAATAGATACTACTGCACTGAAAAATGTTTTAACCACTATTCCGTTTTCCGCTAGAAAAACTATCGAAGATGCTAAAGTTTTGGATAAAGAATCAAAGAATTTAACAGTTAAAAAGAAATAAAAAAAATATTTTAAATTTTCAAATATTCATTCCATTTTTCATAAAGGTCGTTAGTGGCTAGCAAGTCACCAGCATTATAACGAGCAATATCTAAATATTTTTTTTCTTTAAAAAGCTTTCCGACATCATCACCGGTTATTCCTCCTATCTTGGGACTTTTAATGCCAAAAATCCGTGACCAAAGATGCAAATTACCTTTTTTTCTAATTGTTCCATAAAAGGTCAATTGATCCAATAAATCAACATGTCGTGCTGTTCGAGCATGAGATGTTAAATATCTTTTGCCGATTAAGTTTTTAGTAGGCTTAATGCCATAAATTGCGCTACGAATCATTATAAATGGCACATCAAAAGCCCTGCCATTAAAACTAATAAATTCTTGATAGATTTCGGTTAATCGCCAAAATCTTTCCAACATTTCTTTTTCTCCCATTGGTTTATATTTTATGCCACCCTCTTCAAATTCAGCAATTTTAACTGATGGGGCTTGAAAATATACTGCTCCGCGCTTTTTTTCCACATCAAAAACCCCGATTGCCACAATTTGACCAGTCAGTGGTGAAAAGCCAAGATTATTTTTCATATCAAAAAAAGATTTTTGATATTCACTGTCAGTTGTTGATTCTTTTTTAATCCAGCGCGTTAAAACACCCTGAGTGGTTTCATCCAGTGTTTCAAAATCTTCTCCAATTGTTTCTATGTCAAAAACGAGCTTTTGCATAATCCTTTCTTTTTTTTGATTGTAGCACTTTCAAAATTTTTGAGAATGTTGACATTTTTTATTTATATGTCATGATTTAATCTCGGTTCTTTTATAAATAAACGGACAATCCCTATTTCAACTCGTGGAGGATATCATGTCAGAGACTAAAGAATTAAAAAAACAATTGCATGTTGTTAAAAATGATTTGCGTCTGGAAAAAGAAAAAAACCAAAAATTAGAAAAAAGATTGAAGGAAGTTGAAGATATACTCTCCTTTATCATGCATGAAATGGCCCAAGCGCTTCATATTTCCGCCATCTTTATAAATGGCGTTATCCAAGGGGTTTTTAACTATAGGGACGCTAGTATTAATGAAACATTAAAATCGATACTGGCGCGTTTAGAATACGCATTGGAAACGATAAAAGCTGTTAAAGAACCGGCTTGCTCTAATTTTTTACAAGATGAGATCTGTCATGATTATTGCGATTTGCGTTTAGATGTTTTGGATTATATCTTAATAGATATTTTCGAAGAAATGATTAAAAAAAATGACATTCACATTGATAATGCGCTAGGATCAATTCCAGTTGGAAAAATCAGATTTCAAAAAAACATACTTTCAGTATTACGCATTGTTTTTAATAATCTGATTAGTAATGCTATTAAATATGGTGGCCATGGATGCACAATCGCCATCGGCTATGAAAAAGATTCAAGTGGCTACACTTTTAATGTTTACAATTCGGGTCAACCGATAGCGACTGATTTTTTGGATAAACTATTCAACAAGGGTGAGCGTGAAAATGCGCAAGACGTTCCGGGCAGTGGCATCGGTCTTTATCATGTCAAATGTTTGTTGGAAAAAATGGGGGGTAACATACGGTACGAAACAACCCCTGATGGTAAGCCGAATTTTCTAATTTGGTTACCGTTAAATATTTTTGATTAATAAATATGCACACGCAATAGAAAAACGACTGGGGTTCCGTGAAACTCCAGTCGTTTTTTATTCCAATCTTTTTTTATTTGGTTTCTACGATGCCGATGCCAAGGAATTTGGCTAAGTTCTCAGCATCTGCCTGAGAGTATTTCCCATCAACTATTAAGCCAATTTTTTCAGAAAGTGCCTTAAACAATTCAACTGCTAATGGAGAATAAGGATCCAAAAGATATGGCTGATCTACATTTTTTCCCATAGTATAAATCCTTTTCTGTCAAAGATTTCGTTAAGGAACGAACTTTATTTTTTACAAGTATATCAGTTTTTAGACAATTGTCCAATTAAAAATTTATTTTATTTCTGTTCCGATAAATTTTTGACCTTGAAAATATTTTTTTAAATTAGCAATATTCCGGCCATTTATTATAGCAACTTCCATTTTTTCTTCAGCAGCTAATTTGGATGCCACTGGATCAAATGGCACATTAGCTCCAGGATCCCAAACTTCTCCAACTAATTTTTGAAATTCGACCCAACTGATATTTTCAATTTTTTTTACATCCACATTGTTGCGTGGATCTTGGTCGTAAACATAATCTATATTGGAAAGGTTGACTATTTTTTTTGCGCCGAACTGTTTACCAATCAAAACTGCTATATAATCAGTCGAATTGCCGGGTTTAAAGCCGGCCGCAACTAAAATAGCTTCCTTGGCCTTTAAGAATCCTTCTAGATCATAAGGATTCTTATTTATAGTCGGGTGAGCATATTTACGAAAAATTGTTCGAATAAAATGAGCATTAAGACGCGTAGCGTGAATACCCAGCCAATCCTTATCTTCATTTTGTATTTCATCAATTTTAATTCCGGCCTCAATATATTTTCGTGCCAATCGACCGCCACCTGTTACGATAATAAATCTTTTACCTTCAGCGATAAATTCTTCAATAAGTTCTTTGAAGGATTTAACAAATTCCCAATCTATTTCCCCTGGCACAATTAATGACCCACCGAGCGAAATTACGAATAAATTTTCTTTTTCCATTTAAAATTATTTTACTTTTTATACTTCTTTAAATCTATCATTTAAAAAACCGCATAGCAATATATCGAATATCTTACTTTATATGGCGACACCTTTAATGTTATAGCATTTATTATTTTTTTATATCTTTTATTTTTCATATAAGATGAAAATCTTTTTTCATCCATTCCGGAAAATCCCCCGTCATAACTTCCTCAAAAGAAAGCCAGCGAAAAGCGGAATGTTCCCAGCTAAGTTGCAACTCGCCGCTAATGTATTCCGCTAGATAGGTTATTCCTATTATCTGCACATTTTTATTTTTAAGAAAACTCCAGGCGCGCAAAGGACGAATTATTTCTATTTTTAAATTAGATTCTTCCATTACTTCTCGATGTAAACCTTCCTCAACTTTCTCGCCAAATTCAATTTTGCCACCTGGAATATCGGCTCCTTGGGGATTGATTTCTTCCACATCACTGCGATGAAGTATTAAAAAATGATCCCCTTTTCTGATTATCGCTTTTGCAGCGACTGTAATTTTATTTTTCATTATTATTTTATGAATTTTAAATTTCCATATTTAAATCAATTACATTTACTTTCAGTTCGACCCTGTTCTAGCGCCATATTTGCACTAGTAAAACAAACGATATTTTCCGGTTTGATTTTTTTAGCCCAAGAACAGTTAGACAAATAAAATTTAGTGGAATTTTTACTGCCAACATACATGCAATTTTCAGATGAAACTGTTTTTTTGTCATCCTTTAAATAATTATCTGAAATTTCTTTTGGCTTATCTGAAACCTCTTTAACATCAGATTGAATGAATACCGGTTTTTCAATTATCAGGGGTTTTGATGATTGCCATTTTTGGCTATTTAACATCCCTGCTCCAAAAGAAATGCCCGAAGTCAATAAAAAACCTAATAATAAGGCAAATTTAGCTTCATTTTTTCGCATAAACTCCATTATTCGTAAATGATTTTTTGATTGCTTCTCTGAAGTTGACATAAAAGCTTATTTTGTTATAATAATCAAAGCTGTTTTTGAAAAAATTGTGGTTATGGACATAATACTTTTTCAAGAGAAGCTTACTTTTATTTTATAATTATACTTGGTTAGTTTGTCAATTGTTTTTGTTTACAATTAAAAATTAACACAATTTTTTAAAAATATGGCACATCGTAAGGCTGGAGGGTCAACTCAATTAGGACGAGATTCGATTTCGAAACGTTTGGGGGTAAAAATATTTGGTAATCAAAAAGTGGCGGCTGGCAATATTATTATACGTCAAAGAGGCACAAAATTCCACCCTGGCATTAATGTGATGCAAGGCGGTGACGATACCCTTTTTGCCCTAACCGACGGTTATGTTCAATTCTCTACCAAGATGGTTAAAAATTATACTGGTAAATTAGTTCGACGCCGATTTGTTAGCATCAGTCTGGAAAAAATTATTAAGACTCCCAAAAAAACTGTTGTTCAAAAAAAATCTAAAAAAAATCCGATTAAAGCAAAAACTGTTTCAAAAAAGAAAAAATAAAAATTTTTCTTTAAGTCCATAGTTTTGCAATGCACTTCTTAGTGTTTTTTCCTTAAGATTAAACTAAGTTTTTTTACAACCAATAATCAGGAGGTGTATTTTGAAGGCTGGAATATTGTCGTTTGCATTTGGGGCGCCGGAAACAATTTTGTCTAACCGACGAATTGCAAATATTACTTCGCAAAAGGCGCGTAAGCTTGGGGTGCCGGTATATACCCAACTTGATATCTGCATTGATGATGGTATCGAAGTGGAGTTTATTGAAGAACAATCTGGTAATCCGCCACCAACCTTGCGATTAGCGAGATGTGCTGTTCAATGGGCTAAATATAAGAATTTAACAGAAATATGGATTGTTGCCGCAAAACCCCACTTGTGGCGCTGTGTTAGAGATCTAACTTATGCTTTTCAGGAAATAAACTTACAAATAAATATTTGCGTTTGTGAGGAAATCGAGCAATATCCTGAAAATGAGTGGTTTTGTGTTAACTCAGCGCAAAAAAGAACTCAGTCAAGTGATAACTGGAAAAGCAGAGGATTAATTATGTCGAATTCCTTTTTATGAGGCTAGATATGCAATGCAAGATGATGTGCCGAGCGCCTTATGTTATTTTGGTAGCTTGGCATATCGTTTCCGAATATTCAGTTAATAAACAAAAAATATCTTGTTTTAGCTAATATTCTGAATCCTGTCATTATTGATAATAATGTAGATTTTTTTGTTTGGTTATATTTTTATTTGATAAATTAATCAAACTTTTTCTTATTTCTCTCTAAATAATTTGCGCCTGAATTATTTCTTTAACTGTTTTTGCTATATTTTTATTCCAATCATGACCAGCTTCTACTTCGAGTAACTTAAATTTATTTTTTTTTATTATCTTAACCGCTTCATTGTCACAAAAAAAGTTATCTTTTTTACCCCTGATTATAAATATATTATCCCTAGGTATTTTTTTTATAGAATCAAGAACGTCTATTTTAATCAAATTAAGCATTTTCCTAAAAACATAAAACCAATATTTTAACGGTACTGCTTTCTTTATTTCAAATCCTTCATAAAACATAAACTTCATCCAACGTAAAATAAGTCTTGCAAAGCTTTTTTTACAAATCAAGGGATTTATAATTATAAATTTACAATTTGGATTTTGATTATAAGCGAGAGCAAAATTTGCGCCTAAGCTATGTCCAATAAGAAAATCTGCGTCTAGCGATTCGTTCTCTAATTTCGTATTCATCCATATTTCCAAGCCATTATAATTTTTATAATTATTTACACCCTGTCCGGTGCCAGGTAACAATAATATCTTTTTTTTAATTAAGTTTGTCATAGTGGCTGTATTTTTGGCTAAAATAAGGTATTATGATATGATATGAATGTAATCTGATATTTTATAAACATATTTTATAATAAAAATATAAAATCTACTAGCCTAATTCTAAAATTTACGCTCAAAACGGTTAGTAATAATTTACAAACTATCAAAAATCTATTAGACTAATTGTGATTATGAATTTAGAAATACATAAATATGGAGATGAAATTCTCCGCAAAAAAACTGAAAAGATAAAAGACTCTCAAGATAAAGAACTTCAGATTCTGATTGATGAAATGCTTGAAACAATGCGCGCCAACAATGGCGTTGGTTTAGCGGCACCACAAATCGGAAAATCACTTAGGCTTTGCGTGATTGAAGAAAATGAAAAAACTCACGTCTTGATAAATCCTCAAATAACCGCCAAATCTAAAATTAAAATTATTCTAGAAGAAGGCTGTTTAAGTTTTCCTGGAAAATTCTTTCAAATTTCTCGACCAGAGGAGGTTAAAGTTAGATATACTGACAGAAATGGAATTGACAGGAAAATGAAAGCCGATGGACTTTTAGCTAGGGCACTACAACATGAAATAGATCACTTAGATGGAGTTTTAATTATCGATCGAATTAAAAAAATTAAAAAATAAATCTTAATCGGTTGCTTGAAAAAAATGGAAACAAATAAGCATATTAAAATCAGGACAATTTTCATGGGAACCTCGGATTTTGCTAAGGATATATTAGAGGCGCTCATTAAAGAAGATTATAATATCGTTGGTGTTTTTACTAAGCCAGATGCAAAAATTGGTCGTAAGCAAGAATTAAATGAAAGTCCAGTAAAAAAAATTGCCCTGGAAAAAAATATTCCATTTTTTCAACCTGAAAAATTCAATGAAGATGCTATAAGTGAATTTAAAAAATTAAAACCAGACTTGGTTATTGTGGCTGCCTATGGCAAATTATTGCCCCAAAAAGTTTTAGATACCCCTGGATTTGGTTGTGTTAATATCCATCCCTCATTATTGCCTAAATTTCGAGGTCCATCCCCTATCCAAAATGCCCTACTTTGCGGAGAAGAAGAAACTGGCACAACTATCATGTTAATGGATGCTGGCATGGATACTGGTGATATCTTGATGCAAAAAAAGATTCAAATAGATGCTAACGATACAGCCGAAACACTTTCTCAAAAAATTTCAATTTTAAGCATTCAAACGCTTTTAATGACTATCCCTGCTTGGATTGAAAGAAAAATAGAGTCGATTGCCCAGGATAATACCCAAGCAACCCTATGTCAATTAATTGAACGTGAAGATGGAAGAATTATCTGGGAAAAAGATGCTCAGGAAATTTATAATCAATTTCGCGCACTTTATCCTTGGCCAGGAATTTTCACTTTTTGGAAAAATAACGAAACTATCATGCGATTGAAATTATCTAAGATAAGACTACAAAAAAGAAATCCTGCCTTGCATTATGAAACCGGAGAAATATTTGAAATCGGAGAATCCATTGGCGTATTAACCGCCAATGGCGTAATCATTCTAGAAGAAATACAGCCCGAGGGCAAAAAAAATATGTCTGCCCAGGATTTTATTAACGGTTATCCAAAATTTATTGGTAGCAGCTTGATTTAATTTTTCCATCATTTCAATTAACAAAAAAATGAAAAATAAAAAAGAAATTCTCGCAATCACTATTGGTTTATTGCTAATAATCGTAGTAGTCATTGTTACTTTTTTTCGTCCTAAAAAAGAAAACGACTATCAGAAAACGCCAATTTCTTTGGAGGAAAAAAATTCCAATAAAAATAAAACTCTTACTGCTGAAATTATTTTAGAAAAAATAAAAAATGGCGAAAAACTTCAAATTTTTGATGTTAGAACTTTTGAAGAATACACCTATGAACATATCCTTGATGCTCAATATATTACTCTAAAAGAAATAACGTCTTATTCTCAAGAATTAAAGCCTGAGATTTTTTTATTTTCATCGACCAACAATGACCCAGATTTATTAAATGAAATGGTGGCTAAATTTCAAGAAAAAGGTGTAAATAAGATTTTTTTCATTGAAGATGATTTGGGATCTTGGAAAATTGAAGGTGGTCGAACAATTGTTTATGGCGATCCAACACTTTTTGAAGATCAATCTAAAGTAGGCTACATTTCAACTGAAAAACTTAAAGAAGGTATGGAACAAAAGAAAATGTTTTTCATTCTTGATGTTCGTAAAGAAATAGAATTTAAAAAAGATCATTTACCAGGCGCCTACAATATTCCACTAATTGAAATAGAAAAAAGAAGATCTGAAATAGTTGCATCTAAAAATGTAATTATCTATTCGAACTTAGAAACTGAAGCTTTTCAGGCAGCTGTCAGATTATACGACGCTCGCTTCTTGCCATCTTTAATATTGGAAGGTGGCTACAAAAAATGGCTTGACAACAACCTTCCATTAGAAAAATAATACCATCATAAAAACGCTTTCTACAAAAGAAGCGTTTTTATGATGCTTGAAGGATTTTATTTACAAAATTATTTTTTAATTTTTTCTTTTAATACTTCTAGTGCTTTATCTAATTGAGGATCTCGATTATTTTCATAATCATCATTTGTTAAATCTATTTCAATGTCTGGCAATATCCCCTCTTCATTTATTTGGTTACCATTAGGAGTCAGCCAGCGTGCTACTGTAATTTTTACTGCGGTTTTTTGAGGAAGATTTATAAGTTCCTGCACCGACCCTTTGCCAAAAGATTTTTTTCCAATCAATGTTACATTGCCTCTGTTTTCTTTAAGTGCCCCCGCTAATATTTCAGACGCGCTAGCGCTTCCTTCATTAATCAGTATGATGGTTTCTAAGTCGCTAGCTACATCACCAGTGTGTGCATAAATATTTTCTCGAGACTTATCGCCATTTTCTTCAATCACAACCACCTTTCCTTTTGGTAATAACTTACTGGCAATATCAACAGCTCCTTCTAAATATCCGCCGGGATTATTTCTTAGGTCCAGTATTAAACCTGTAGAATTATTATTTCTAACCTTGTTGATAGCGGCGATAAATTCCATTGTGGTGTCGTCACCAAATCGACTTATTTTTAAATAAGCCAATCTATCATTCTTAAATTCTAATTCCACACTTTTAACATCAATAACATTTCTTTGAACATTTATTTCTATAGTATCTTTTTCACCTTCTCGAAAAATAGTCAAAACCACTTCTGTGTTTTTAGGTCCACGAATTTGATCGACAGCGTTTTCCAGAGTCATTTCTTGCGCTGATTTACCATCTATACCAATAATCTTATCGCCTGAGCGTAATCCAGCTTTTTCAGCCGGAGCTCCTTTTAGTGGAGCAATGACAGTTAAAATACCATTTTTCATTCCCAATTCAGCGCCAATTCCCTCAAAACTTCCTTCAATCTCTTCATTGAATTGTTTGTTTTCTTCAGGGTTTAAAAAGGAGGTATATGCATCACCAGTTGCATGAAGCATTCCATTTATTGAGCCAAAAAGAAGTTTATTAGCATCTAATTTTTCCGTATCAACATATTTTTCCTTTAATAAATTCCACACTTCCCAATACAAGGAAAAATCCACCTCTTGGTTGCTTTTTTCATTTTTAACAACAGCGTTATCTAAAGAAATTGCTTTATCCAAGTTCCCGGTCAAAGATTTTTTTCCTTGTTGAAAACCAACATAAAAAGCAACCAATAAGCATAGGGTTGCAAAAATTAAATTTCGGTACTTGTCCTTAATGATGTTGATTTTTTTTTCTGGCACTATTGATTCCTGTTCTGACATAATTTATTTTTTTATCAATATTTATCTAGGTAAAGACTTGTTTCGATATTTTAAAAAATATTTAATTGCGCTGGAAATATGTATCCAGGTGTATCTATTTAATAACAAAGAATGAATCATCCCCTTTTTACCACTGCTTTTGCCATGATAATGGTGCATAACAACTTTCGGATAATAAATAACCTTATAACCATTTTCCCAAAATCTCCTACACCAATCAACATCTTCCATATACATAAAAAAGCGTAAGTCCGTACCGCCGACTTTTCTAAATGCTTCGCGAGATATAATAAGGGCTGAACCCATTAACCAGTCAACTTCTAACATTTTTTCATGATCTTGATCTTTCATTAAGAACCAGTCTAAATGTTTTTTTCCAAAACCTGTTTTACCTAAAAAAGTTCGACGGTAAACTATTGTCAAAGGTTTATAAAAACGAAAACAAGAATATTGCAAAGTGCCATTAAAATTAAGTAATTTTGGACCAACCATTCCAACCTTGGGATTATTGAGAATATATTCGCATAATTGCTTGATTGATCCAGGCGTTATCAGGATATCGCCATTTAAAAGCAATATTAAATCTCCTTGACTCTCCTCCAATCCTTTTTTAATCAAAATTTGTAACCCAACATTTTTCTTAAAAGGAAAAAAAACAACTTCCGGAAAATCCTCTCTCATCATCATTTCAGTATCTTCTTCTGTAGCTGAATCTACCACGATAATCTCGTGACTAATGCCATTTAAATTTTCTTTAACCAATTTTAAACACACCTTAAGTAGATCCGGATTGCGATAATTGGTTATTATGATTGATAATTCCATTTAAATTTACTCGTTTTTAGTTTATTGGCTTATTTGACTACTAGATTGAGCATTAACGTTGAATATGTCTATTGCCATTGCTTTGATTTTGTCGTAATTATCGCCAATCGGCAGTAAAATATAACCAGCACCTTCATAAAGCTCAGCTGGCGGATTATACAAAAGTCCTTCTGGCGAGTTCTCTAAAACTTTTTGAATAATTTGCGGATCTGCCATGCTTTTATAAAGTTCAAGCATTCTTTTCATCTCCCAAAGTTGCATATCAGTTTGAGCATTGTTTCCTAGACTATCCATAACATCGTTTATTTTTTGAAAATCAGTCAACGTTCCTATCGCCAAAGCCTTTTCTTTTATTTTTTGAATGACTAATTGTTGCCGTCTAGCCCTATCAAAATCACTTGAAGTAACTCGAGAACGTACATAACAAAGAGCTTTTTCCCCATTTAAAACTTGCTTTCCAGCCGGCAAATTAAACGATCCTCCGCATTCAACTTTTGGATTAGTACAAAGTGGATATTGAGCAACAATCTTACCTTTTTCATTTTTCTTATATTCATATTCTCCCGTAGGAATAGTAAAAACGTTGGGATCACACACATGAGCTTCATTAAATTGCATCGGCTCAGAAAATGATTCATTTAAAGTCAACTCTATTCCGCCCAGGGCATCAACCAAATCGGAAAAACCTTTAAAATTAATAACAGTTCCGTAGTGGATAGGAAGTCCCGTAATATCGCCAACAACTTTTTTCATGTCCTCAATTCCTTGTCCTACCTTATTTTGTTCAGCATAAGCATAAACAGCATTTATTTTGCTTTTTGTTCCTAATGCTGGATTATTAACATAAAAATCCCTAGGAATAGACATCATGGCCGCTTTATTTTCCCTGGGCTTTACACTAACAACCATAATAGTGTCCGCCAATAATCCTCCCCCCGGAACATTTTCTCCTCGCATTCCTAAAACTAAAATATTTATTCGATCTTCTTTCTCGCCTTTTACTTCATCATTGATGCCTGGTAAAACTCCTACTATATTTTGAAAAAATCCTCCACTGGTTGATATTTTATTAAAAATATTTCCGGCTTTCCAAAAAAATAATATTCCTGCAACAAGAATTAATAACGAGATTATAAGTGTTACCTTAATCCATTTCTTTTTTTTAATTTTTGTTTCAATATTAACCTCCTTGAAATTAGTAGAAAAATTGTTCATATTTTTTAAATTAGATTTTTTGTATTTTTAATTTTTAGATTCCGATCTGACAATTTTTTCAAAAACAGTGAGAACTTTTGCCGCAGATTTTTCCCATGAAAAAAGCTCGGCGATTTCTTTTCCTGAGCTGATTAAGTTTTTTCTTAAATTTTCTTTAATGCATATATCATACAATGCTTTTGAAAACTTATCAATATCTCCCAACTCCACAAAAAAAGCTCCTTTTTCGGCTACTTCTTTTAAACTAGGTATATCTGTAGCCAAAACTGGTACGCCAGAAAAAAATGCCTCCAAAACGGGTATACCAAATCCTTCATAAAAAGAAGGAAAAACGAATATTTGAGCCAATTTATATATAGCTGCTTTATCTTGCTCATCAACAAATCCAGGAAATATCACCTGATTCTCCAGTCCATATTTTTTTATTGCCTCATCGATATTATTATCAAAATTATGAGCATTTCTATTGCCAACTAAAACTATTTTTATGTCTTTCAATTTATTTTTATTCCTGGCATAACTTTCAAGCAAAAAAGGAATATTCTTTCTTGGTTGCAAGGTCCCTAAATAAAGGATGAATTTTTTTGGTAAAGCATATTTTCCTTGAACATTCTTCAATTTTTTTTCTGAAATGTTCTGATTCTTAAAATCCTCACTGATTGCATTATAAAAAAAATCCATTTTTTCAATCGGTACTTTATAATATTTAACCACTTCATTCAAAGTAAATTTAGATACTCCTAAAATTTTATCTGCTCGACGAATACTAATTGGCAATAAAATTCTTAAGAAAAAAATATCAGATTTTTTAATAAATTGAGGAAAAAAATTAAAGGAAATATCATGAATAATTGTTATTATTTTAATTTTTTTTGATACAAAAAACGGTGTAATATATTGCGTTAAATAAACATCCACCGGATTTTTACGTAAATATAAAGGCAGATTCCAAAAATTCCAGAGAAATTTATTCTTAGTTTTGATAGATATAATTTTAAATTTATTTTTTTTAACCACATCCAGCCTTACTTTAATTTCCGCTAATTCATTCTCATCAATAACATCAGTAAAAAGATAATATTCATTCGCATTATCAAGGCTGGCCAAATTTTTAGTTAGATTGAAAAATACCGCTTCATCCCCGGTTCTATTTTTGCCAATAAGCCTAATATCGATTCCTATACGCATTTGGTATTTTGCTAAATTATTATAAAAAATTAATCCTTTTTATTTTTATTGAACCTTTTTACTTAACAATGAAACAGCAATTCCTAAATACACCCACAAAAATCCCAAAAATATTCCCGCATTAAAAAGATTAGGAATAAATATCGCAAAAAAACCCAATATCACAAAAACTGAAATTATCCTGCTTTCTTGACTGCCTTGATAAAAATAAACCAAGGCTCTAAAGAAAATATAACCAAGAAGAATTGTCCACGCAATTATACCCAATAAACCGCCTCCCAGCCAAACCTCCAAAAAGATATTACTAGAATTAAGTAATGATCCATGCTCATCTGTTCCCAATTTTTCCCCAATATTTCCCCAACCTATGCCCAAAAATGGACTTTTCTTAATTTCGTGCCAAGATTTTTTATAAATATTTTCACGCATTTTAATATTCGGATCTGGATGAAAAATTTTCAAAATATTTTTGCCTTCTTCCTTTTCTTTTAGTACCTCTTCAAGATTTATGTGCCGACACCCATATATTGAAAGTTCATTAATGTTCGAAATTACACTACCATAATTCAGCTTCAATTCAGATTCAAACCCTGGTTGACAAGCAATTGTAATTTCCTCAAGACCGGAAGCAGTGCTTTGCGCGCGATTAAAAAGTTCAAACGAGGACAGAGTAAAAAATTTTATTATGCCTAACGCAATTAAGATGGACGATAAAATTCCAAATGCAACCGAGCCAGCTTGTTTCCAATTCCAATTGCTAATTTTCCAGTTTTTATTTTTAAGAATAAGTCCTAAAAACAAAATTGTTACCACTCCTGCGCCCAGCCAGGCGCTACGAACTACACTGATAATAAGAACAATTAATATTAAAACCAGAAATCCATAGATAGCGGTTGCCTTTAATTTGTCAAAAAATTTCATCACCTTAAGCATAATCACGTCTTTCTGATCTTCTCTGATTCTGTTATATTTTTTTTCACTTTGTTTTAAATTGCATAAACAACCATAAATCATCGAATATGCAACTGCGATCATAAATACTAAAAAAATACCCAACCAATCAGCTTCAGTGAAAGTGGAATTTGGTCGCCCAGGCATAACTTCAAAATTATTAAATCCACTCCTGAAACGCAGGTTTTGCCAAATGCCATATGTCAAAATAACCACTGAAGAACTCAGTAAAAAAGTTAATATCTTTTTTAAATCAGAAAAATTATCCACAAAAACTCGAACTAAAAAATAAATAATCACCAAAGAAGCAGCTACCAATGATTGCTTGAAAGCTAAGTTTTTTTCCAAAGCAAAGAATGCGCTAATAAATCCGGAAAGAACAAATACCATTAACATCCAATCAATCCAGAACATTTTAATAAATCTAACTGGACTTTTCTTCCGTAAAGCTCGAATTAAAATTGCGACTATTATCAAGACGGCAAGCAGTTGATATGGTCGAATAGCCAAACCCATATTTTCTGGCGCTAAGTTAATATTTTCCAATGGAATCATCACTATAAAAAGTAAAAAGGCCCAGCCAGGACGATATAGAGCAAAAATAAAAACTAATCCAACAAAAAACACAAAATCCACCATTTTTTTAAAGGGTAAAAGTCCAACGTTAGAAAATCCGATTCCAAAAAAAACCAATAATAAACTTACTAAGACCAAATAAATCTTAAGCGATTGAGACTGCGCATATTTGACTATTTTATTAAAATATGTTATCATATAAGGAAGTTGTTTTTTAAAAAATTTTGCCAAGGAGTTTAAAGTAATGGAAACTGAATATGAATACATTAACTTTGTTTTATATTTTTCTTTAACTATTATTTTCAATTATTTCTTATTACGACCTTTTTTCCTAAAATATGGCCAAGTGGAATATTTGAAAATATTTCACAAAATAACAATAATTAGTTCAGTTTTAGCTATAATTTGTAATCTTATTTCATGAAAATATAGCTAAAAGAAACCAAAAAATGGGTATGCGCAATCGCGCAGTGCCCTTTTTTTATTTTTCTACCTCATTAATCTTACTAATACTTATTATTTTATTGACGAAATTATCCCAAGAAAAATGTTCTCCCCTTTTTTTACTTTTTTCTGATAATGCCTGACGTAAATCAAAATCAATTAAAATATTACGTGCTATCATGGCAATATTTTCAATATCTGCTGGATCACAATAAAGAACACTGTCTCCGCCCACCTCTGATAAAGATGATGTTTTTGCTGTAATAACGGGAACTCCTTGATTCATTGCTTCTAATATTGGCATCCCAAAACCTTCATAAAAAGATGGATAGATAAACATGCTGGCATTTTTATATAACGCCGGCAAATCAGATTGTGGAACAAAATCCAAAATTTTTACTTTATTCTTAATATCCATTGATTCAACCAATGCCTCAACATCGGTCACCAATGGAGCTAATTCCGGCATTAATTTGCCTGATATTACTAAATCTGGAATTTCTTTTATTTTATCGAAACGATTTTTGTTTTGATCCAGCAACACTTTATAAGCGCGGATTGTTCCTTCGACATTCTTACGAATCTCCAAGCCACCCCCGGAATAAATATAACCAGTTTTTAAGCCATATTTATCTAATACAAGCTGATTTTCTTCTGGGGAAACTGTTTTTTTATATATCGGATCAACGTCTATATATGAAACTGTTATATTTTTTGAATTGATTTTAAGATATTCAATTAAGTCTTTTTCGGTTCGATTGGAAACGGCAATTATTTCATCAGCATTTCGAATGCCATTTTTAACCAATTTCCAATAAAACTTCTTACGCCAATTATTTAGATAGCCTGGAAAAAATTCCGGGATAATATCATGCACAATCATCAAATGTTGTATTTTTTGATCATTTTTTCTGCCCAATACGGTCGGGCTTTGATAAAGGCTGAGTAGGATATCGCATTTATCGATTGATATTTTTTGTGGTAGCATAATTTTCTCCCACCAAATTTTGCGAATCAAGTCATCCCTTTTATATTTCGGCAAAAAAACTCTTTTTTTAAAATTATTAGGCAATTCCAAATTAACATCTTCTTCTAAATACAAAATAAACTCTAATTTATTGTTTGAAATTAGCAGTTTATTATCTGTCATTTCTGCTAATTTTTTCAAAAAATTAGCAGTTACTTGTCCTATTCCAGTGTTTTGTTTCCTCAAAAAAGAGGCGTTTATTCCAATAATCATATATTAAAATTATACTGGATAAGATAAGAAAAGAAAAGGCTTCACTGGGAATTAATTTGCCTTGTGCATTAAAAAAAAATGTTCTACTATTATTAAGTAATCGATAATTGTTTAAATTAGAATGATTTTTATGGAAAAAAATAAAGAAAAAGTATGTATTATCGGTCTTGGCTACGTAGGACTTCCTTTAGCGGTACAATGCGCCTTAAAGGGCTATGAGGTTTTTGGTTTAGATAACGACGATAGTAAAATAACTAATATAAATTCTGGTATCAGTCCAATTAAAGAAGAGTTTTTAGAAAACAATCTCCCTCAAATAAAAATAACGGCTACTAAAAACCCAGCTATAATTCAACAAGCTTCTATCGTAATTGTGTGCGTGCCAACCCCGGTTGACGAAAGTTATTTTCCAGATCTTTCTCCAGTGAAAAATGCTATTCTTTCAATTGTTAAAAATATCGGCAGTAAACAATTGATTATTATTGAATCCACTATTAATCCGGGCGTTTGCGAGGAAGTGATTGAACCGATTTTTTCCGAATTTGGCTATAAAATAGGTCAAGATTACGAAATGGCGCACTGTCCGGAAAGAATCAATCCTGGTGATCCTAAATGGAATGTTACTAATATTCCTCGGGTCGTTGGATCGTTTACTGAAAATGGACTCCGACAGGCTCTTCATTTTTATCAAGATATTATTAATGCACCGATCATGCCCATGAAATCAATTCGTGAGGCAGAAGCGGTAAAGATAGTAGAAAATTCTTTTCGTGATATAAATATAGCTTTTGTTAATGAATTGGCTAAATCTTTTGACAAACTGGATATCGACTTATCTGATGTTATTAAAGGAGCTTCCACTAAACCTTTCGCTTTTATGCCACACTTCCCTTCTTGCGGAGTAGGTGGTCATTGTATTCCAGTCGATCCTTATTATTTAATTGAAAGAGCCAAGGCATCTGGATTTGATCATGAATTTCTAAAAATAGCTCGAAAAGTCAATAATTCCATGCCGGAATACACCGTTGAGCTTATGCAAGATGCTCTTAATAAGCTAAAATTACCTCTCAATGGAACAACTGTTGGCGTTATGGGAATATCTTATAAGGCTAACGTAGCGGATTTACGTGAGTCACCATCATTAAGAATTATAAAATTCCTAAAAAAACACGGCGCTAAAGTTATAACTTTTGATCCGCATGTTCCGGAAGCCTCTTCTGAAAAATCATTAGAAGAATTTTTAAAGAAATCTGCCGCTATCATAATAGCCACTAATCATAAGGAATTTGAAAAATTAGATGCTCAGATTTTTAAAGAAAACAATATCTTAGCTATTATTGATGGTAAAAACTGTCTTGATCCCTTGGCTATCAAAAAAGCAGGTATCCTTTACAAAGGGATAGGTCGCTAACCAATTTAAGCAAATAAAATGCTCTATTTCATAAAACTTATACTTATACTTATTGGATTATTGACTATCGCTTATTTCGTATTGCCCTATTTTGGTTATAACATCAACTTGAATTATTTCACTGAAAGCAAAGAAGAATGTCAGCAAAGACTGAATCTCTGTGGAAAAAATTTAGTTCGCCAAGGAACTGAAAATACTCGATGTGATTTTAAATGCATAGATCCCAAGCTTATAATAAAAAAGACCGAGGAATAATTAACTTGATAAAAATTTAATTATAAATAAATAATTCTCAGCCTTATGAAATTAATAGTTAATCTTCCAGCTTTTAATGAAGCGGAAAAAATCGAACAAACCATAAAACGAATCCCATCACGAATAGAAGGTGTTGATGAGGTTTTTATTCAAGTTATTGATGACGGTTCTTGTGATGGAACTGCAAAAATAGCCAGTCAAGCTGGTGCTCATTTTGTATATTCTCACCAAGTCAATCGCGGTATTGGCATAACTTTTAGAACTGCTGTCGAAAAAGCCCTAATAAATGGAGCTGATATTATGGTAAATATAGATGCTGATGGACAATTTAATCCTGATGATATAAAAAATATAATTGCCCCAATTCTTGCGGGAAAATCTGATATGGTTAGCGCTGATCGATTTGGAGACCATAAAGCTCAAAACATGCCGGCTAGCAAATATTATCTCAATCGTTTGGCTGCCTATATTATTGGAAAATTCATGAATTATCCAATCAAAGATCTAACTTGCGGTTTTCGGGGATATAACAAAGAAACTTTACTGAGATTAAACCTTCCAGGACAATTCACCTATACACAAGAAGTCATTATTGATGCTATTGGAAAAAATCTTAAGGTTTTGTGGGTGCCTGTTGTGGTCACTTATTTTGCTGAAAGAAAATCCCGAGTTGTTAAAAGTATTTATAAATACATTAACAACAGCGCGCGCATAATTCTCAAAGCAGTGCGCGATGTGCGTCCAATGAAATTTTTTGGAATTCCTGCTCTAGTGCTTGTATTAATTTCCCTTGGACTTTTTGTCTACTTCGGATCGCTCTATTTACAAGATTTCAAAATAACTCCTTATCGCAATTATCTTTTATTGGCAATAACCACTCTTTTAATAGGATTACAGTTTTTAGTTTTTGCTTTGATGGCTGATATGATAAAATCTAATCGCAAACTTACTGAAGATCAGCTGTATATGATGAAAAAAGAAAAGTACAGCAAATAAAAAAATTCTTAATTTTTTATGAAAATATTATTCATTTCCCATACTTACCCACCAATAATCGGTGGAGTAGAAAATCAAAATTTTGAATTATACACCTCGTTATCTAAAAATGTTGAAATTAAACTATTAGCCAACAGAAAAAGATGGTTCATTCCTTTCTTCCTGTTTTATGCTGCAATCAAGGCTATTATCTTGCAAAAAAATTACGACCTTATTTTATTAGGGAGTTGTGTTTTGGGGAATGTCGGTTGGCTTGTCAAAAAAACATCTTCTAAACCAGTAATGGCTATTGCTCATGGCTTAGATTTAACTTGGAAAAATAGTTTCTATCAAAAATTTTGGCTTAAAATTTTTATTCCACAAATAGATAAAATTATTGCTGTCGGCAATGAGACAATCAAAATTGCTATTGAAAAAGGAATTTCTAAAGAAAAAATTATTTTTATTCCTAATGGTGTCAATACTGAAAAAATTTTCAACCACCATACACGCTCAGAATTAGAGAAAATTTTAGAAGAAAGTATTTCTGACAAAAAAACACTACTTACTTCTGGCAGATTAGCCAAAAGAAAAGGAGTGGCTTGGTTTATTGAAAATGTTTTACCACTTTTACCTGAAAATATTATTTATATTGTTGCTGGCGATGGACCGGACAAGAAAAATATCAAAAACATCACGCAACAAACTGGTCTAAAAAAACGCGTGAAAATACTAGGATTAGTTTCCGATAAAACTCGTGAAATCCTTATGAATACTTGTGATCTATTTATTCAACCCAATATTAAAGTTAACGGGGATATGGAAGGATTTGGCATTTCCGTCATTGAAGCGGCTTCTTGCAAATTACCTGTTCTAGCCTCTCGCCTAGAAGGATTACAAGATGCCATTAAAGATGGTGAAAATGGATTTCTAATCGAACCTTATGATTCCAATGCTTACGCTAATAAAATAAAGGAATTGTTAGCCAATGATGACCTCAGAAAAAATTTTGGCGAAAAGTCCCGACAATTTGTTATAAATAACTATGAATGGGAAAATATAGCCAAAAAATATGTTCAAGAAATGGAATATTTTCTAAAAAATAAAAAATAAAATTTTTTTCAATGGAACAACTATCATTTTTTTTATCAATAATCCTTATTCTTTTCTTGCCGGGCTATTTTTTTATGCGCGCCATCTGGATTGAAGATGGTCTTTTACATCCGCTGGAAAAAATATTAATATCATTAGGAGGCAGTCTTGTTATTGTTGATTTTATAATGCTGGTGCTGGGGAAATTTAATGTTCCACTGCGAATTAATTATCTATCAATAACAATTTTTATAATAATTTTATTTTTTATTGGAATACGCCTTATTCGAAAAAAAATAAACCATCAAAAAAATAAACCATCAAAAGAAACATTTTCTTTTTCACGATCCCAAACAACGGCCACAATAGCCATTCTTTTTTTAACAGTCTTGATAAAAACAATTTATTTAGAAAATACCATCTTCCCTACATCTACCGACCTAGGACACCACATGTATTGGGCTAAAACTATAACAGAAACAGGTCAGCTTCCAGTTTATGAAGAATCTGACGTAATATCCACTTCTGATGGCTATACTATTAGTCAGCCCCAAGCCATAGCGGATTTTATAATTGGAGAACATTTGATTTTTTCCGCCATTGCTTCTTTTTCAAAAATATCATTAATTTCAGCTTTTCCTTCGCTTATATTATTCTTAATAAATATTTTTTCAATAGTGGCAATTTTTGTGTTAGCTTTAGAGATTTTTAAAAAATATCCCCATGGCACCAATATGGCCATAGCTACTTTATTTTTTATAGGACCGATTTACGCACTCTCTTCTCCGCAAGCCAAATTTGTCAGTGGTGGCGTTATTGGCAATATGTTGGGAAATTTCTTAATACCCTTAATTTTTCTTTTTTTATTAAAAGCTTTACGTGAAAAAAAATCCACATTACTAGCGATAGCCCTTTTTTTTGCCTTAGGACTAGTTTTCACTCATCATCTTAGTACTTTAATTTTTATCTTTTCTTTTATTTTTATTTTTTTATTTTTTTGTATTTTTAATTTCAAGAAACTTTTCTATTTCATCAAAGAATGGTTAATACTCTTATTTTCACCTCCGGTTCTACTGATTATATCTATCGGGATAATTATGATTTTCTTTTTTCACACACCCAGTTATCTTAATTTTTCCGCTGTCGATACGGCAGTTGGAACACCTTCCAAATCTACTCGTACCGGTCTAAGCATTAATCAATTAATGGCAACTGCCGGAGAAATTCGTATGATTTTTGGTTTTTTGGGTTTAATAATTCTATTATTTTTTAAGAAAAATAAGGATTATGGATCAAGTTTTGTTTCGGGCTGGCTGATTGCTGTTTTTCTGATGTCATTTAAACCTAACCTTCTCTTTATAGATATACCTTCTAACCGAGTTGCCAGCTATATAATCTTTCCATTAGCAATTTTAAGTGGATTAACTTTTGTTAAAATTTTCAATTGGACTAAAAACTACCAGCTCCCAATAAAATCATCCTATTTGATTGTAATATTCTTTATTTCAATGGTTTTTGCTGCCCAAGGAGGTTTTACTGACAACTCTAATTCTCTTTCTGATGGAGGAAACATACAGGCAGCAATACAAACATTTCATGCTTCTGAATATCTCGCAACTTTTACTCAAACCGATCGAGATGTCGTCTTGAAAGATCATAATTACTTAACAGCGGACGCTTGGATGAAGCTTTACTTCATGGATGGCTATAATTATCCTTTTTCCCGTGGATTTTTCAAACGATACGAAGATGTTGTTAAAAAACGTGAACAATGTACCCTATTGATGATATCAGCGCCTTATTCAACTGAAGCTGAAAGATGTTTCAATGGAACAAAAGTTAATTTTATTATGGTTAATCCAAGATTTGATAGTGCTCAGTTTCAAAAAACTCGAAATTTTTGGCAAACATATACGTCCAATGAGATTACTATTTTTTATAAACCCAATTAAATCATGAGAAAAATCATCCAAAAAAACATTATTACCTTATCACTAGCTATTTTTTTGCTTTTTAGTTTTTCCTATTTATTTTCAATTGAAAAAAAACAGCACAATCTTGATTATAAAAAAGATTGGTGGGCTGTTTATTTTGAAAATCCTACTGGAAACTCATTGAACTTTGCGCTAGAAAATCATAGCGATGAAACAACTTTTAAGTGGGAAGTTTATTTGGAAAAATCTAAAACTTACTCGGGTGATTTTAATTTATCAAAAGGCGAAAAAAAGATTATTCCCATAAATACAACTGCCCTAACCGATAAAAAAATCACCATACGCGTTACAAATAACAATCAAACAAAAGAAATTTATAAAATTATAACTAGTGATTAATGGTGCTGTTTTCCGTCCACTATGGAAATAACTTTTTGAACATATTGACAAAGAGTATTGATATCCTTTTCTTTTTTTATTTGCGCCAAATCTTTGTTATATCTATCCACTAATTCATTGTATTGAATAATCAAATTCTTATCGCTTAATTTCATCACTAAACTTAATTCTTCTTTATAATAAATATCGTGATCTTGAGCTGTTTTTTCTCCCGAACTTGCTCGTAAAGATTCCACCTCCCTTTTCCCTCTTTCCAAAAAACTTTCTTGATAATAAGACAAAGGACCTAATAGCTCCAATTGTTCGGTTAATTGCTCCTTGGGTAAACTTTTAAAAAAATCAACCCAGATTGGCCAAAAATTTAAA